>Ga0222719_10000894_pt1 | contig 29604 bp, 38 predicted proteins | sample C33_34DmetaG_FD_165039 | JGI IMG/M metagenome (GOLD analysis project Ga0222719, IMG submission 165039) | Estuarine water microbial communities from San Francisco Bay, California, United States - C33_34D | ecosystem: Environmental > Aquatic > Marine > Unclassified | place: USA: California...
GGTGCTCCCTGAGTAGTGAGTTAAATGGTCCAGTTCTCCAGGATACAGCCAAACATATTGTCCCCTAGTGTCGGCCTAGTATGTCGTAACGGTGTATAAATCTAGATGGTAAACACGGCTAGGGGATAATAAAAAGGAGAATAAATGACATACGATGAAAATAATAATCCTTTAGAGTTTGAAAAAAGCTTTGAAGAACGATTAAAAAATCATAAAAATGTAGACCCTTGGAGTAAAGAGGGTATAGAAGAACGTGAAGAGTTCTACAAACTATATGGTAGAGGTTGGTTTTGGTTTACAGACACAGGGTTTGTTCCAAGATATGCTGATAGTTGGGTAGAACAATTTAGAATAAAGGATACAGATGGAAACGAATAAAAAAGATATGGATAATATGTGGGTATGCGATTATTGTGGTTCAGAAGAAGTAGACGAAAAAGCGTGGGTTAATATGAATACTCTTGAAGTTACAGAAAGTGTAGATGATACTCCACGTTGGTGCAATATTTGTAATGACGAGGTAGCACCCATGACATACTTTGATTGGTGTGAACAGATTGCTGAAGAATGTGGAGGCAATAAAGATAAATATGATGAAATAACAAGCGGGAGTAGAATGTGAAAAGTAGAAAAAACATAACATTAAATGATGATGGTAGAATAGACGCTTCTATAAAAATAGATATATATTATTCTTTTGACGAAGAAACTGGATACCATTTAGATACTGATAGTATAACAGCAGAGTTTGAAGAAAGATTATCTGAGATAGAAGATGATATATCAAACTTAAATCACGAACGCAATGACCATTTAAGAACAAAACATATGGAGGGCTAGTGAGAAAAGTAAATGAAATGAACAACCTTGTAACTGATGAAGAATGTAAAAATGCGTTAGAATACTTTTGGTCGTTAGATATGCTTAATAATCGTATGAATAGCGATGAAAAATATTATTGTAAAATATTATTAAAAAGAGTTGCTAATACATTAGATATAACATTAATAGATGGAGAAGATAATGGAGAATAACACAAGAATAATAACTAACATACAAAATACTTTGAAGATGGTTCGTGAACAACTTGATGCTGAAAATAAAATACCAAAAAAAGTAAAGTATACATCATTACTAATTGATGACATTGGTCAACGATTAGATATTGGTGCTGAAAAGTATGGTAGACAAGTACCAATAGAAGAATCAGATGGTAGAATATTTACACAAGAAGCATACGAAGAGCTATGTGATGCTATTGTGTATTTATCTTCTATAGGATTAAATTTAATTAGTAAAGCAAGAGATGAAGATGCACGACATCATGCACATATGATGGGCAATATATTGTTTAATACTTGTTATCAAACAATTGAATATATGGAGTTGATATATGATAAAAAAACGATATAGAAAAGATGAATTACAATTACTTGCAAAACAGTTTGTAATGAAACGAATAGAAGGGTTTGAGATAGAAGAACAACGCAAGTATTATCTTGAACCTAAATTAGTAGACGAATGGTCATACTATGTCTATTGTACCTGGAGAGAAAATACTATGATAAGAGGTTGGGATTTGAGATATCTTGATGACACACCCCTTGGTATGCCTGCGGTTATGGATAAACGTAGGTATGAATAGATAAAGTAATTGGATTAGTGAGTTATTAATTGTAACTTACTAGTCCAATAATAATAATAATAAAAATAAAATAAGGATAAAATATGAAATTCAAAGGTAAGGAATATACCGAAGTAAAAGATAGAATCATCGCATTCGCAGATGAATTTCCAGAATCAACTATTGAAACACAAGTACTGAGTGTAAATCAAATTGTAGATACACCAACAGGTGAATCTTGCAATGAGTATGTTATAAAAGCAATAGTTAGACCAAACCCTGTACAACAACCAGAATGGTTTTATGTTGGTCATGCAGCAGAACGTGATAATACAGGATTTGTAAACAAAACATCAGCATTAGAAAATGGTGAAACATCAGCAGTAGGTCGTGCATTAGCATTTGCAGGCTTTGGTGGTGACTTTTCTATTGCTAGTAAAGAAGAAGTAGACAATGCTAAAGCTAAACAAAAAGCTATTAATCCAACAGTAGCATCATTATCAGCTATGGATAAAGCAGCTAACAATGCAGCTAAAGCAGGTACACTACCAGAAGAAGACCACCTTAGATACAAACAGAAACGACAAGCTGGATTCTTTGATACAAAACTAAAAGTAAGTCAGAGTACAGAGTACTTTGAATCGTTAACGAAAACAGAAGGAGCTAAATAAATGGCTATTACTGGAACAAAAGTGAAAACCAACACTTCCAATAAAAATTGGTTTATTAATCACTGTAAAATTGTAGAAATAGAACAAATAGATTCTCAATACAATGATTGCAGTATTCGATTAAAATACGAAGATGTAGATAGTGGATATAATTATACTGCATTCATCAATCAGAACTTTGAAAAAGATAATAATGGTATTGTAACTGGACTAAAATATCCAGATGATGTTAATACATTATATCTTGCAGCTAACGCTGATTTAAATGTATCTGATGTAGGAGAAGTCAATGTAGAAACCTTGATTGGTAAAGAAGTAGCAGTACTGAATTATAAATCAACTGGTAAATACAAGAATGCTACATGGGGAGTAGTATCATCTTTAGATAAAACAGATGAACTTGGTAAACGTTTTATGGACCAAGTTGCTAAAGGTTATCCAAAGAACTACATGCAACCTGATTCAAGTGCACCGCAAACAACAGATACCTTTGGTGTAGATAAAGTGTCGGTTGACGACTTACCATTTTAATGACTGCACAAGACATTCTATTAAGATGGATTGACTCTAAGGCTAAGTCTTCCGATGGACACTTTGCTAGCTATGATTTAGAAAGCGAAGTCCCTGTATACGGAAGACTAGCACATCAGAAAGTACATACCCCAAGTACTTATTCTAGGGCATTTAGAAAGATACGTGAAGGTAACACTTTAATGCGTTTAGGAATAGAGTTAGAAGAATATATTAATTCAGATACAAAGGTAAAAGGATGGAAAATAAAGAGACTATAATTGAAATAATCAATGGTAGTGTCGCTAATCGTAATACTGTTGGTACTGTAAAAGAGTTTGACGAAATGATTAAAAAGCATTGTTGGAATGGTGAAATGTATAGAAGCTATTATAGCTTTGATGAAACTATGAAAGATTATGTTGAGAATAATCGTACAGTCAAAGGATTTGATGGACTAACATATTTAGATTCAATCATCTTGGATGTGGACAAAGGGAATATACCTAATGACCAATTCCAACCTTACTTGTTACAATGCCTAGGAGAAATAGAAGACCTGGGCATTAACAAGAAGCACGTCAACATATGGTTTAGTGGTAATGGATATCATATAGAACTATTAAATGTATTTGGCTTTCAACCTAGTAGAGTATTACATGAAAAAGTAAAACTTACTATGAAAGAACATTTATCATTTGCAGATAGTATCTTTGATAAAACACGTATCATTAGAGCACCATGGAGTGTGAATAAGAAGACTGGATTGTATAAGGTATTTATTCCTTATCACAGAATCTGGGAATTAGATTATGAAGAAGTCGCTGAAATGGCTTCTAATATAGATTCATACAAGACGTACCAAGAAGAAGATTGTGATTGGTATGACACTTACTTCAGAGATAAAGAAGTAGAACCATACTTACAGAATCTTATTGTATCAACATCGCAAGCTGTATCTACAGGTAGATATCGTAGTAAAGATACTACATCGGTAGTTACGTGTATGCAGCACGCATTTAATGAAGGTCCTGTTGAAGGACAACGTAATATGAAAATGATGCGTATGTCTAGTACATACAAACGTGCAGGTGTTCCTTACATTGTTGCCTTAAATGGTATGTTACAATGGAGTGCTGGAACAATGGATGATGAAGAAATAATAAGAACAGTAAGTAATGTATATGATGGTAACTACCAATATGGATGTCAAGATGTAATTATGGCAGAATATTGTGACCCTAAGTGTATTCATTTTAAAAGAAAAGATTACACATTGGATATCAAGAATGTTGAAGATATGACAAAATCGTTGGTAGAGTACTTACAAAATGACTTAACAAAGATGTCAATTAATATGGCAGATATATTTGATTGTCAAGACTATATCATTAAACCTGGAGAGTTAGTTGTATTTTCTGGTGATACTGGTATGGGTAAATCTGCATTTGTACAAAATGTAGTTACTAAAGCTAATAAGAAAACATTATTCCTTTCATTAGAAATGAATGAATTTCTAACCTTTAGACGATTTGTACAGATAGCTAACAATCAAACAGAAGATTGGGTAATCAATCAAGTCAAAGCAAATCCTAATATATCTTTCAAAGAACAATTAGGTCATATACAAGTAATGACAATAGCACCAGAGATTGAAGCTATTAAGAAGGTAATTGCAACGCATGAACCTAATATCTTAGTAGTAGACACGACTGATGAAGTGCACGTTGATAGAGTAGAGTCTGAAATACAACGACAAAACATTATCATTGGTGCATTAAAAGAAATGGCACAGAAACATAATATAATTATTATAGCTGTGCATCACGTAAACAAGATATCTGCAGCAGGTAACACCATAGCATTGCATTCATTAAAAGGTAGTACTAATGTAGTACAAAAAGCAGATAAAGTAATAATGGTTAAAGGTAATCGTGACGAGAAAGCTAGAGTAGTAACTAGTGAGAAGTCAAGAGATGATGGCAAGTTTGAAATGACATCATTGTTTGATTACGAAACAATGACCTTTAGACAAGTAGATTGGAGTTAATAATGATAAAAATAAGAACAGTTAACAAATCAGATATTATGGCACAAGAAATTGTGTTTTTGTATTTATTTGTTATTGGTGTTACATATCAAAAAGAAAGAGGAGAACACTTTTCATTTAATTTTGGAATAGGTCCAATTGGATTAGAGTTCACTTTGAGGTTGTGGAATGGCACATCCAAATAAGATACGTGGTAATGCTCTTGAACGAGAAATCGTAAATCAATCTAAAGAGGAAGGGCTCTCTGCAAAGAGGGCCTATGCCTCCGATGGTAGGTCACTAGGTTATAGTGAAGTAGTAGATTGTGTAGTAGAGGATTGGACCATACAAGCAAAGAGAAAAAAGAAAATAGCACAATGGTTGTATCCAGAGTACCATGGAGATGATGTAGATGCGATTGTGACAAGAATGGATAGAAAAGAGGCGTTAATAGTTATGCCTCTAAAAAAATGGATAAAAATGATGAAGGAGATAAAAGATGGCAAAAGTAAATCTAAGTAAAGAAGAAGTAGAAATGGCGATAAAAGGTTTAGCTAATATAGTCACTATTAAACATAGATATAGAGAAGTTAAAATGCCTAACTTGGATATAGATATGATTAGAGAAGTATTACATAAACTAGAAGCACCATTTGAAGAAAAATACAATAAGATAATAAGAGATTCAGAAGACAAACAACCTAGAATAGGGAATTGTGAGTGTTGCGATGACTAAATTTAAGAAAGAAGAATTGTTGATAATGCGGTCTTCATTGCTTAACTTTAAGAAAGCACCTTGGGTGTCAGATGAAGAGAAAAAAATAATAAAAAATATTTTAAATAAAATTAGAAAACTATTTGAAGAAGAATAATAATTATTGGCCTACATAATACGGCTTAAAAGGAGTCGGGCAGGTATTCAATCCTGTGCCTTTATTTAACGTTAAATTTAATAAATAAAGGAGATTATTGATTTAATTGCACTATGGTTGGCCATCAACCACTGGTTGGTGCTGTAGTATAATTTAATTAGTAGGCCAATAAAACAAGGAGATAATATGAAACCATTAAGAGACGAAGTTGTAATAAAGCAGCAGTCAAGAGAAAACAAAACAGAAACAGGTATTATTTTAACAACAGATGTAGCAATCAAAGAAAACGTTGGTGAAGTAGTAGCTCTTGGTAGTAAAGCAGAAGAACTAGAAATTGGAGACAAAGTATTATTTGGTCCAGGATTTGTAGTTCAAGAAATAGATAGAAAAGAATATTTAATTATGAGTACCAAAAATATTCTATTAGTGTTAAATAACGAATGATTATTCCTTATAAAAAACAATACGAAGTATTGAAAAAAGAATATGAAGAGTTGTCTAAAGAATTAAACCAATACGCTGATTTAAGTTTAAATGAATTTAAAGACCGTAAAAGCTTAATAACAAGGTTATATAAACTTGAAAAAGAATTAGAAAAAGAAAAAAGAAATAACAAATACTCCACAGAATACTTAGCTATTTTAGTTTGGCTTTATGGTATTGATAAAAAAAAGTATAATAAAGTAGTTGAAGATATATGTAAAAAAATATATGATGACTATGAATGGAAGTCAGAAATACTAGGATATGATTTTTTGCATATGCATCTTTCAGAAAATAATAAATATGCAGATGAGTTATTTGATTTATTTCACCAAGAAAGTGAGGACTAAATGGAATATAATGCTGATTTTCAATACGATTTAAAGTTTGGGCAAGAAGGTGAAACTGAAATTGCAAAACTATTAAATAATTCTGAAGTTGAAGTAAAACGTGATAGACAGACTCAAAAAACTGGTAATGTATATATAGAATATGAATCAAGAGGTAAACCATCTGGTATTAAAACTACCAAAGCTAATAAGTGGGCATACATATTACAAGATGGCTGCATTCTTATTGTTGATACAGAACTACTAAAAAAAGCATTACGTTATTTAATTAAAGCTAGACTATGTGTAAAAGATATGTCTGGTGGTGATGATAATACATCAGTAGGTGTATTAGTAAGTGTAGAAAGACTAATGGAAGGTATAAGAAAAGTACAATGAAAGATGATAAAACTTGGAGTTTAACAAAAGAGTATGAAGATAATAAAAATAATATCATATTTAAAGATAAATTCCCATTAAAACGTCTTTTGAGTGATTTATCTAAAGAAAATGACAAGTTGCTCAAAAAAAGTCCACGAGAATAGCCTTAGAAGCTCTTAAAATAAATTCTTTGATATAACTATCGCCTAAATAAAGATAGTGCGATGTCGTATTGATTAGGAGCTTAAACCTATATTAATGGTATATCTAATCTAAATCTTCTTCTATTTCTTCTTCATTTGCTTCAATCTGGTCTCTTCTGAGTTCATGAAGCGTATGAACTGGAATACCAAACATAAATTCACCAAACATAGCAGGACTTTTATACGTTCTTGCTACATCTCTACCAAATCTACCAAATGGAAAATAAGTTGCTAATTGATATTTAGTTAAATTCTCAAAATCTTGATTTAATAATGCAGTTGTTGGTGCTAAAACAAAACGAGCTATAGGTGGTGTTACAATACTTAATGGTGATAATACTGGATGTGGGTATTGACTAAAGAACGCACGTTCTCTTTCTTCTTCATCACCAAATAATAACATAGCAGTATCTTGCATCCAATTCATTGGCGGTGATAATGCATAGTCAAATATACTTGCAACAAATATATTAGCAAGTGATAATGCCATTAAATCTGCAGTAAGTTGTCGTTGTGCTCTTTGTGTTTTGTAGCCACCAGACCATTCTTCAAACTTAGCACCTCTATATATTTTAATTCTTCTACCAATACTATTCCAAGCATAAGGATGGAAACGTGTCATAACTCTACCTAAAGATGTATTAGCTACATTAGGTCGTTGTGTTGCGTGGTAAATAAACTGTGATGCTTTTACAGTTCTATTTGCTAACTGAATCAATATAGGATGGTCAAATGGTAAATTTTTACCAAACTCACCTAACATTTGTCTTGCATTAATATATGCTGCATCCCAAGTTCTACTACGTAATAAAAACTCAGACTTTCTCATAAACACAGCACCAGCATTAGTAATAGCTTTACCTGCACCTACTTCTTTAAATACTTCTCTAGTAGTCATATCTGCAAAGTTATCAAACTCTTTGTCGTTCTTAGCACGTAATCCATCTTTACTTAATGTTCTAGATACAGTTTTTACTGCTTTAACTAATGGTTCTGACATACCTACCATTTGGAATCTTGAATCTTTTTGTGCTTCATTAATTAACATATCTTCAAAAGTACCAATGTATGCTTGCCACTCTTCCCATTCTTTTCTATTTCTAATTCTTTTAGTAATAACTTCTCCACTAGCAGAGTCTAAAATTTTATAAGTTGTATTTTTACCCCATACATTATCATTCCACCAAGTATCAGATAATGCATTTGTAAATGGTTTTAATCCTACATCAGTAATGGTATTACTACCACCACCATAAATATTAGTAATAAATGTTTTAGGGTGAAACAACAACGACATCATTTCAAATTTACCTTCAAGGTCATTTAAATTTTGTCCTAATCTTGCTATATACATATCTCTTGCTGCTCTATTTTTAGGTGCTGCATCTAATATTTTACCACCAAATACTTTATCTAAACGCTCAGTAAAGTTTATAACAGATTCATCAGTCAACAACCCATAGCCATTACCAAATCTACCTATCTTATTTATATTTTTTTCTTGTAATAATTTAGCTAGGTTTTCCATCTTAGCTTGTTTTGCTAAATCTAATGAACGTTCTTGTCTTGTATCAGCATCTATATTATCTCTTTTCATTTTAGATATCTCAGCTCTAATTTCACCACGTTGTATAGTGCTTAATCCTATGTGATAATCTACACGTTCTAAAAAGTCTTTTTGTTTACGCATACCTTTTACAAAACTTTTATCAAAATTATTTGCAGCATAATCTTTTAGTAAATCAAATTCTTTTTGTGTAATACCATGGATATCAAAGTTACGTATAGAAGGATATCCCATTTGATTCTTAGCAACATCCATCATAAAATATGCCCAAGACTCTGTAATGTCTTTATCTTTTCTTAATGGATTTTTTTCTACAAAACGTTTAATGTTATTACCTACCTTTAATGATAGATTACTATTAATTAAGTTTCTATACATAGAACCTACATATCTATCTACGTGATTAATACCAAGGTCCCATTCAGGTAAACTAACTTCTTCACTTCTACCTTTTAGATGTCCATTGTATCTACCCATACCCATAGATTTTTGTAAAGTAAAATCTTCTATAATAGCAAGTTCTGCTATGTCATTTAACTTGTCTACACCTTTGGTGTTATACCCTTCGTATTTTTCTCTTAATGACACTTCATATCTTAACAATGCTCTTTTTAATGCTACTTCTCCTTGATTGCTTGCTGCATACTCTAAATCTATTGATGATAATATACTTGGGTCTTTAGTAGCTTTTTCTAATTCTTTTTGTATAATTTTTTCTATAGCTACTTCGTTTTGTTCTCTTCTAAAATTAGTACCAAAAGGGTCAGTATGTGGAACGTAATGTTTAACAGTACCATCAGATGATACATATCTACCTAAACTAACAGTTTTAGTTAATGGTTTATTACGCATGTAATTTTCCATTTCTTTTCTAACTACAGCAAATTCTTCTTTAGATAGCTGTTTAGTAAAATCTAGCTTAACCATCTTTCCTTTAACTTTTACTTCTTTCTCAAACACACGTTCAAGATGTTCATTCAATCTTTGGTAATATCTAAAAAAGTTTACATCAGTTAATGAAGGTAGCTTTCTTAAAGCACTAAGTGGGTCACTAGCAATCAACTCACTAAGACCAGCATACAATGCATCTACTTTACTTCTATTAGATAGTAATCCATTAGAATCTAAGAACAATCTTTGTAGCTGTTGTATATCATAAGCTATTTGTTTATCTACATAATTTTTTTCATTTGGTTTTGGTTGTGTTAATAAATCACCTTCTGGTATTTTATATTCATTAATCTTTTTACCTAGTGTTACAAGTTTGTCTTTCAATACACTACTTCTACTCATAATAACATCTTTCATAACTTGAGTCATAATGTTTGTATAAGATTCGTTAATCATCTTTACTACTTGTTCTGGTGTTTTGCTAACACGTTCACCTTTTGTACCAGTCTCAGTTTCAAACTTAAACTTAATACCTTCTTTGGTCATTTTATCAAACTCTGCTTTGAGTGTTTTGTATTTGTTTTCTATATTTATTTCTTGTTCTCTGTTTTTAATACCATCATAAAACTTTAATGTTCCATCTTTAGCAGGATTTGCTTCTCTTAATATCATAGTATATTTGAATAGAGTAGTAAAGTTATTACCTTGTGCTCTATCTTCTGGTCTAATTAAACGTAAACTTTGTTCTATTTGTTCTTCAATATCTTTTTGTTTAGCATTATTCATTTGATGGAATGCAAGTGTCATTTCAGTATTCAGTTCAATAGTACTGTATGGCATTGTACCAACTTTAAATTTAATATTACCATCTTTATCTTTAACTACGTTTTCTACACGACCCATTGTTTGGTCTTTTTCTGCATTCTCAATAAACTTTAACTGGTCTTTTAATGTAGTAGTAGCAAAATGTTCAAACCATTTAGGTGCCCCTTCTATACTATAGGTTCCAGTTTCTTTATCAAACTTAATAGACTTTTGAAGTAATCTTTTTACAATACCAGGTTGTAACATAGAATCATAATAGTTCATAAAATTATTGATATCTTTTGCAGTAGCATCATTAAACTCTTTACCTACCTGAAATCCTTGGAATGGTCTACCAGTGGTAAAAGATTCAAACTGAGCATCAATAGTAGAACCAAATCCTTTGTGAGTTCTTAAGAAATTTTCTAATCTACGTAATACAGCTTTACCATAGTCAGTAAGATTAGGGTCTTTATATGCTTGTTCAAAATCAATCTTAGCTATACCTTCTTTGTCTACTTTAATTTTAGCATATTGTTCTTCTATAACTTCTATTTCTTTTTCTTGTTTTTCTTTTGCTATTTCTTCACGTACACCTTTTTCTAAGTCTTTAGCTTTTACTGTTCTAGTTTTACTTACTGGTATATCTGCATTATCAGTAGTCTCTGGTGCTTTAATTTCATTTGTTTTGTTATATACAGCATCTATGGTGTTAAAAAATACTTTACTATTCGCAGGGTCTATAGCAGGATTCTTGAACATTAATTCGTTTTGCAATCCTTCTATAGCATTCTTAATGTTTCTTACTTCTGATAGCTTTGCATTAGTATCACTGTCATACTTCATGGTATTTTCATCAGGAAATGTTTTTTCTAACTCTTTGTATATTTCTTGTATTCTGTCATAACCTTCATTCAATGTATACTCTACATTCTTTTTTAGTTTATTATTATAGATAGCATCACCAAGCTTAGGGTTGCCTTTTGTTTTTACAATAGGATGTGCGTGTAATGCAAAGTCCATAAATGCATACATCTCTCTACGTACAACGTTTAATGCCTTTGGATTCTTAATACGTTTACTTAACATAGTGTTCATCACTTTTTTCATATCAAGTATAGACTCTGCAATAGCCCTAGTGTTTTCACCTTGTTTCATTTCAAAAGTTTTTCTTAGTATGGTTTGTAAATCCTGTATGATGTTTTCTCTAGCCATACCTTGTTTACTTAATAACTCTATAATGTAATCTCCTTTACGTGTTAACAAATCAACACCAATAAGATTATTTACTGTTCCTCTAAGATTCTTACCACCTTTCAAATCATTAGTTAAAAACTTTACATTCAAGTCTTTGTAAAAATCTAACAACTCTAATTCTTTAAACGTACTACTCTTTTTAAGGTTTTGATATGTACGTTGTAAATATGCTACCACATTTTCTGGACTAGTAAATTTAAAGTTTAAAAACTCTCCACCCATATCTAGCTTAGATAATAATTGTGCTTGTTGCATAAAGTAATTTGTTTCTGCACCTTGTTTCATATATGGTTGCCATTGGTCTATAAAGTCTTTAGCAGCTTTAATTAATGATGGATTTTTAATTTTTCTATATTTTCCTTTACCAACATATCTATGCTCAGGATTTACCCATACATCTTTTTTACTTTGTATAGCTTTAGAAAATACTTTAAATGCATGTAAACTTGTTTTCTTGTTATTGGTTAATGTATACCATTTACTAGATTTTTGTGTGCTAACATCTTTACCATTACGTTGTACTGTAAAAAATGTTTCAAATATCTTTTGTACATTATCAGTAGCTTTACCAATTTTTACAAACTCTGCACTATCTACTGCAATATTAATACCAGTATAACTTACATCTTTTAAGAATGCAAAGTCGTTTAGTTTAATTTTTAAGGTGTATCCATTACCAATATCTAGTCTACCACCATTGGTAGTTATAATATCAAATAACATCTGAAAGTCTGTAGTAGCATTTACAATAGTACCTACTGCTTTCTTACCTTCATATGCAGCTTTAGCAGCTTTTAATCTTTCTTTGGTACTAAATAACATAGATAGTTTTTGACCTTCGCTAATTTTCTTATCTTGAAATACTACATCAAATAAAGTTTCTGCAATACTACGACCTTGTTTGTCGTATTTATTTTTCATTGCTTTTAAATCTCTAGGTGTAGCAGTAATATTACCATCTTGTAATTCATATTGTATTTTAGGATTACTAAATGCTTTTTTAACTATAGAAGGTAATGATTGATATCCTGTTACTGTATCGCCATCTTTATCCATACCACCTAAATACAAATCATTTAACTCTGATGCAAAGAAATTATATCCACCACGTTCTACAAACCCTTTAAATACCAATGCTCTTACACCGCCATTACCACTATTAGGTGTACGCATTACTAAAAATGTTAAAGCATCTTCTAGTAAATCTAACTTTAACTTATCTTCTTTAGTCTTTTGAAGTTTTTTGTATTGTTTATATGCTTGTTCAAGAGTCATTACTTCTTGACCAACTTTAATAGGATTCTTTCTGTGTTGTTCTCCAAGCATAAACTCTGCTTCTTTAAGTCCATGCATACGTTCTAGACGTGGTGTATACAGCCCAGCATAGGCCTTAAATCCACTTTCTACACCTATTTGATTACTTCTGCCTACAATGTATCTAGCAAGGATATTAGATATAAAATTTTGATTCTCTTTCATTACATTAAATGCGTAATCAGTTTTCTTTAATACCTCTGGTGTAAATCCTAGTTCTGCTATTTCTGCCATATCTAATGTAGCAACGTCAGATAGGTCTACAGTATCTTTATTAACCTGTTTGTTTAGTTGATTTACTATTTCCTTTGCTCTTTTGGTAGTAGGATTTGCTTGTAATGTATCGATTAAATCTTGTACTTTAATAGTGTCAATGTCAAAATTAATATAATCATCTCCACCTTTTAAAAATTCTTGTGTTAATTTTTTATTACCTTCCATGTTGTTAATACGTAGTTCTTGTATTGCATCAAAATATGTTTGGTCAAAATCTTGTAATGTATTCTTATCTAAAAATTGTTTGTATAACTTTAATTTTTTTTGTCTGTTAATTTCTTGTTTTTGTTTATATACATAGTCGGTAACCGATTCATTAATACCAAGTTCTTCAGGTCTAATCTTAGCAACGTCTAATGCATCTTTAAATGACCAAGAATCGTTCTTACTTTCTATCAATTCATTAAGTTTTAATTTACCAAGCTGTTTAATACCACTACCATATACTAGAATATGTGTATTAGTGTCCATCATTAATTTATTTAGTCCAGCAGACTCTGGTTTAAATCCACCTGATTTAGTACGTATTTCTCCTCTACCCATTCTAGGGTTTGCTACAATAACAGGTTTTAAAAATCCATAATCTTTGGCCCAACCAAATTTATTACCAATAGTATTCCATACATCTTCTCTAATAATGAAACCACCATCAGTTCCAGATTCTAATTCTATACCATACTTCTTTAATTTTTTATCAGTAACACCTACTAGGTTTAGATATCCGTATATACCACCATCCATAACTTTAGCAAGGTCTGTTGCATCCATAGGTACTACATCACTTTGTGGTAATGTGTCGTATTTGTTATCTTTTAATACATCACCATTAATCTTACCTTCAGCTATATCTTGTTTTAATTCTTTTAATGCTTTTTTTAAATCTGCTTTATTAACAGTAGGTCGTTCTATATATCCATTGTCTAACAACTTATATACCATATTAGATGCCATCTCTAATTGTTCTGTTGCACTTTTTAAATACTCTTTACTAACACCAGATTCAAGCATAGCTTCTACATAAGTGTTTAATTTTTCTTTTACATTGTTTGGTACTCTTTGCAGTATGACTGTTCCTTTGTCTTTAGCACCACCATAGATATAATAATCACTATATTCTACTAATATGTTTTCATATAACTTATCAAGTTCTGCTTTACTATATATGTCTAATGGTTCTTTATATATACCAGGATTCTTTGGGTCTTCTGCTTTTCTAATAATAACACGTGTATCAAGCCCATATCGTTCGTTAATAGAGTTTTCAGCAGTACGTTCTACTAAATTTTTACCATTTTTATCTACTTCTAGTTTAGGTTTACCCTTAGAATCTTTACCAGTACCTATTTCAACAATTTCTCCTGACGCATTAATAGCAAATTGAGAACGTTCTGCATAGGTTTTAATGCGTAAAAACATAGACTTTAAAGGAACTTCGCCTACTTCATTTGTAAACTTTACCCCTTTAAATTTGCTTTGAACATAAGATTCAAATCCAGAATAATCATTGATATTTTCATATACACCTTCAATTAATAATTGTTTTGTGTCATATTTACCTAGATTATAATTGCTAGGGTCTTTTAGTATTTGTTGATATACTTTGTCTAAAGATGTATTAATACTTATAGGGTCGTTTATATCACCATCTTTTGATTTCATATAAGCATTATACTCTGGGTCAAAAGAATCTAATAATCTTTTTTGAACTTCTTCTATTTGAAACTTTTCTACTGCTTTTTCTACTACCTCTTGACGTTCTTGTGTTTTTCTAGCAAAGTCTTTATCTGTTTCAAATCTTTTAATATATAAATCTACTGGTGTTCTACCTCTATCCATTAATGCCTGAACAACATCTGACTTTGTTGCTTCTTCCGATAATTCTTTTAGTTGTTCTGGATTAGCTTTTTCAATATCTATTTTCTTTTCTTCAGCTATCTTAACAATCTCTCTATCAATAATAAGTTTAGCACCTATTTTTTGTGCACGTTGTTGTTGTTGTAAATACAATGTATTAACGTGCTTATCAAACATTTCTTGTACTTCAGGATTCTCTTTATATATCTCAGTCTTTTGTATGTCTTTCTTATATCTGTTAATGTTGCTATTACCATTCATCATAGGGTTTTCAGCAATCATCTTTCTAAACTTAATTTCTTGTGGTGATTTAGAGTTTGCACCAAAAAAGAATCCCATCATATATTCATAGACTTGCTCTGGTAATGGTAATTGATTATAAGTAGCCATACCACCTTGGAATGATGCACCTGCAATACCACGTGCAAATGCATTAGCTGCAGTTTCATTAGTTAAAGAGTTGTCTGCTGCATCACGTACTGCCTGCTCTCCTAGTTTTCTTGTCTTAGGATTTGATAATAACTTAGATATGTTTACATAACGACCAATACCACCAAAGGTAACCCCTGCTAGTGCACCATGCATTGTAGATTCTGCAATAGCTTTTGGTCCTTTCCATACAGAACTAGCACCTAATGCAATACCAAGATGTACACCTTCTTTAGCTAGTTGTTGAAATGTTTCATTTTTAAATAAACCTTTAGATAAAAATCCTTGTGATAATAAACCAGATGATGCAATCTTTTTTTCTATATTATCAGTAACCATGTCGGCTACACGCATAGGTATAGAACGTATCTGCCAACCTTTTAAATCTTTTATTTCTTTTTCACCAGCTTTTAATGCTAGCTTTACAGCTTTTTCTTGACCTTCTTCTGCTATAAACTTAGCAAATGGTCTAAATCCACCTATTTCTATTTTAGCTGCACCTTGACCCATTGATGCTGCTAAACCACTAGCAGATTGCTTTATAGACTCTTCAGCTGCTTCTGCTGCAACTACTTGGTCTGCTATCTTACTACGTTTAGTTGCTGCTTCTGTAGTTGGTCTACCTACTGCACGTTTTACTGCTAACTTAGCACCACCTCTTTTAGCTATAACACCTGGTACTGCAGCACCCATAGATAATACACTAGCTATAATATCAGGAGCAAATCCTATAAAGTGACCTACCTTATTAGCTAATGCTTCTGTTTGTGTATCAGCTTCTGATGCCCAACCTAGTGTGGTAAATCCTTCTACAACACCAGAAGTAAATTGATTTAATACGTCACCTACACTATTCTCAGATGATGCCATATCTCTATTGAAATCAATGTCATTAGCCTTCATTCTTTTTTCAATGAAGTCTACATCTTCTTCTGAAAAATCACGTGGATTAGACTTATAAGCTAAGTCTATTCTAGTTAAATATGTTTGTTTATCAATTAATCTTTGTGAATAAAGATTATTCAAATACTGCAATTGTGTATTCAATTTAGTCTCCTAACGCATCTAGAAGTTCGTTATAAACTTTTTGTTCATATTTATTAAAGTTTTGAGTTTCTCCACTATTAGCTATAGACAATAAACTTTTTTGTAGATTTTTTTTATCTTCATAATATTGTTTATCTTGTGAAGAACCTGGTAATACATTTGCAGCATCCTCTGCTTCGTACTGAATAAATTTTTCAACATTTTCATTCAAATCATATAAAGCTCTTCTAGTTAAATATGTTTTAGCTTTTTCAGATGACATTAAATATGGAACTCCTGTTCCTTTTCCTATTCCAGTAAAACCAAATGTTCCATAAACTTTTCCAGATTCTACTCTAGTGCGTTCCATTGCATCACCTAAAACTGGTTTTACGCTAACATCTTTTCCACTTTCTAAAATTTCTTTAGGTCTTTCTGGGTCATATCCCTCTGCCCTTCTTTGTCTTTCTTTTACTTTAGATATAAGATTATCTGTTTTAGAAATGTCTTCTTCAGCTTTTATTCTTTCTAAATTGTATTTAAACTCTGCTAAAGATTTTTCATTTTCTAATTGTAACATACTTTTTTTTGCATACATTTCCATTTCTCTTCTAGGCTCATTAAATCCTCTAAGTGCTTGTAATAATGTAGCTAAACTTTGTATTGTTTCGTTGCTTGCCATTTTATATTCCTCCATACATATCTAATAACGATTTACCATAACTTGATTTAATACCATACTCAGAAGCATACTGGTCTAATTGGAATCCAGATGATTGTATATCTCTAATAGCAGATGCTTCTCTTTGTTGCATTTGAAATGCAGATTCTCTAGATTGTAATGCTCTTGCTTCTTGTTGTCTTCCAAACTCTGCTTGACCTTCCATTAATGCTTGCATACCAGAACCACTACCTGCTAGTCCTGTCATACCTACCTGTCCTTGTAATTGTTGCATTCCAAGTCGTTGTTGTTGTATAGCACCAGTTTGTTCTAGTTCTTGTGCTTCACCTAAAAATTGTCTTTGTGTAGCAAAATCTGCACGTTCTGCAGCAGCTGCTTGCTGTAATGCACCATACTGTTGTCCTAGTAAGGTTTGTGCTCTTCTTCGTTTACGTGCTTTACGTTTACGTTCTCTTCTACTTCCAAAAAAACCTGTTATTGCTTTAGCAACAGATACTCCTTGGCTTATCATAGTCATTGTAACTGGGTCCATTTTATTCTCCTCCTTCAAATGGCTCAAATACTTGGCCTAAATCATTCATAATATTTAATATATTAAAACTACTACCTACAACCTTTGATGCATTTTGTTTTGCTTTAATTAACATAGCATCATTTTGACTCATAGATGATTGTTGCTTTTGTAAATCCATAATAGCATTACCAAAGTTTTCTACACGATTTTTCGTTTGTGTTTTCCAAGCAGAATCTCCACCTTTACTATTTGTATTAATTTGTTTTACTGCTTCTTCATAATTACCATCTTGTAATGCTTTATATGCTGATGGAAATTTATTTTTCCAACCTGTTCCAAGTTGAAAGTTTACATCTGTTAATGCTATTTCAAAATCTTCGCTATCAATACCAAGTTCTTTGGCTTGTTCAGATGCTGCATTCATAGCAGTGGCTATATCATTTTCAAACCAACTGCTTGTTGTTTCTTTAGATAATTTTATTGGACTACCTTGTTTGTCTACAGCTACTTTCCTTGTACCGTACTTTGTATTCATATTTTCATATCTATCAATAGAATAATTGTTTAAATCTTTTTCTGTTAATAAATGCCCTGTACCCCCAGTAGCTTTACCTAAACTATCTAAATAAATAACATCTAAAAAACCTTCTTCTTCATTTAGTCTTTCCTGTATTTTTGTTAATTTATCCTGTGCCATAACTTATCCTGTTGTTAATTTGTTAATTGCTTCATTTGCAATTTCATCTTGTTTATTTGTTATTTCTTCTTGAGACCTACCTGTAAAAAATCCTGTTACACCTGCTGCTGCTTGTGTTGATTTTACAGCTTCTAAATCATAATTAGTACCAGGTATATCTTTTATATTTACATTGCTATAATTATAGCCTGTTGATTCTGCAAATGCTGGATTTAGCATCAAACCATTAGTCATAGTTGTATCAAGAGTATTATCTAAATACAACTTACTTGCAACGTCTATTAAATCTATATTAACTTTATCTACTGGTAATATAAATTCTCCTCCCATATCTTCTGTTTCAGAAGGAACAGAATATTCAGGTTTAACTGGTTGTTCTCTAGTATCCATATTACCTAACATTGTAGGCTCTTCTTCATCAAGTTCGTATCGTGGTTTTACTGGTTCAACTAATGATTCTTTAGGAGCAAAAAGACTAATAACATCCATATCAGAATTTAATCTTGGTTTTATATTTAAAGTATCATTTTTCCCTTTAGCCAAAGCTCTTTCCTCTGGTGTTAAATCTTTTAATTCAACATTTTTACCATAAATTCTTTCCCCTATTTTACCACGTAAACTATCAGAATCAAATTCTCCCTTTAAATAATCTGTTTTGAAATCTTTTACAGCACCTTCTAAAGCATACATAGCTTCTTGTCCTGTTTGATATCCTAATATACCTGCAGTAATATCATCAATGACACTACCTTCATTTTTTTTCTTTCTATAAATTTGGCTTAGCTCTCCACGAACTTGTGCCATTATTAAATCTGCTCTACTTGCCATTATTCCTCCTTATGGTGCTATATCTGAACCTATACATGTTATATCTAAATCAGTATTAGACACGCTGTTGTTCGTAAATGTTATTGTTTGTGTATTGTTATCATCAATGTCTTTTACTCTTGTATACTTAAATCTTAAATAATACGTGCTAGCATTAGCTATAATTACAGATGTAGTATACGTATCACTTGTACTAGGTGTAGACGATGTGCTTGCCGCTACCAGCAATGCACCGATTAAACCTGATTGACTACACTGTATTGTGGTATTGCCACTACCATTTGTTAACGTAATAGTTTTACCAGGTGAGTATGCAACTCCATAATATTCAAAAGCTTCTAAAGTAAAATCTACTGGTACATTAGACCAAGCTGTTCCTGCTGCAGCTGTAGTAACATTACTTGTAGCACTATAACTACTTGTATGCAAAGGACTTCCTGTATTAGTACCATTTTGTGCTCTTGCTCTTACATAGTATGTAGTACCAGCTGTAATTCCACTACTAAAAGTATTACTACCAGTAGCATTTCCAGATGCAGTAGTACCTTTAACACTAGGTGTCACATATGCTGTTTGCAAATTACTAGAATTAAAAGTATTTACTGTGTCTATTTGTACTTTCCAATGTCTTGTTACATATGTTTCACCACTTAAATTTACTGTCAAAGCAGAACTCGTTGTTGCTGACAAAGTAATTGATGGTAAATTTGGTACCGCTGAATATTTGGCTATAACATCCCCATCGTCATCTACATTTATAATTACATCGTTATCAGACGATATTGGGTTATCTTGTCCAAACCAACCATTTACATAACTATCTGGTAATGTACCTCCACCTGAACCATCTTGGTTACCGTTAAAATCTCCACCAGTTCCATAAAAATCTACTGCTAAACCTTGTGCATTGTCATATATTTTAGAGTTAACAGCAAAATTAATATCATCTGTATAGTAACCAGTTGCTGTAGCATTATTTGCTGAATTAGTATCGTCAAACTCAGCACATTCTAATAGCTGTGTATTTGTGTAAGGATAAGAAACACTAGTACTTGGTCCTGTTTGTTCTGTTAAATGTTGTAAATCTCTTAACTGATAAGCACCTATCGTTGTTGCAAACTTGTCTTGTATAATAAAAGAAGCACTGTCTATATTGTAAAATATAATTTTATAATACCAAGTTCCTACCGCTAAGCTTGTAAGATTGTCTTGAAAAGAACCAGAAGATGTACCATTTTGAATAAGTGTACCTGGTTCAATAAAAGAACTTCCAGCAGAACTAGACCTGTACAACTGATGAGAATGAGCATTAGAACCGTAAGTCCATGTCAATGTTATAAACTGATTACCTGTTCTTGTAGCAGTTAAATCTCCGTTAGGAAGGCCTGCTTCTGTATCAGATGTTGCTGCAGTAGTTGTTCTTCCTGCACTTGTTGTTCCAATGTTTTGCGAAAGCTCTGTACGAAACCATCCATTAAATGATTTAATATATAAACTTTTACTACCTTGCTGATTTACAATAACTGTATCTCCAATACTTCCTTCTGCATTATTAGGTACAAAGTTTTGCTCTTTTGCAGGAGTACTGTATTGTTGTTGGGCTTCACGAAACTTTTTAACCATTTCTACTTGTTTTCGTATTGTTTTAGGATGTTTGGCGTTAGAATTTTTAATCATCGCTTTACCAACTCTCTATATACAATTTGAATATCGTTAATTTCAAACCCTGAATTTATGGTTCTATTTTGACCATTTGGTTGATAGTTTTGTAATTGCAATGCAAAAGATTTAATACCTTGAAAAGTTGTACCAAGAACAGGTAATTTTGCTGTAGTAAATCCATCTGTACCAGTATGTGGTAAAAAATCTATTTCTACAGCTTGTCCATCAACGTCAGGAACTCCAAACACTTTTATTTTACTTGTATTTGGTTGTTTATAATTTACATATATAGTTTTTATATTTTTCTTTGTATCTGGATTACCAAAATCAAAATCTTTAGTTTGTAAAATTACATCATCTCCAGTAGGTGTCAAAGATTCTGATGGAGCACTCCATTCTTTTAATTCAACATTGCCGCTTGTTGGTTTGCTTAAAAATAATAAATTTCCATTTGTATCATTAACAACGTTAGACATACTATCCATAGATATATAACTACTGTAACTCCATGACTGAGATTTAATATCAAACTGCAATAGTTCCTCAGCATTACTATTAAATATAAATAAACATTTTTTATTAGGGTCGTATGCTATAGTAGCATCATCGTGATAATAAGCTGATTGCCAATTAGCTAATCTTGGTTGTCCTGTTTCATCTAAATTAATATCTATAACTCGTTGTCCATCATATAAATACACAGAAATTTTGTTAAACCAAGCTATAAATCCTTCTCCGTTTACTACATGATAATCTTTTTCACATCCTCTAAATTTATATTCACCTTCTAAAAACTCTATATCTCTTGATATGTTTATAATATATAATGTATTTCTTTTAAATTGTAATAATTGGTTATTAATAGATTCTAATGCTGTTATTTCATCTCCATCATTTACTTCTACATCTATAAAATTATTATCTCTAAATGTATCAAACTTGTTTACATCTGATTTTAACACCGTATCTGATTTAATTACCTTATCAGTACCTTCATAGTAAGATACATTGCCTATATAAGCTCTTCTATTAGCTATAGACGACGTTTTAAACCCTGTGCCTTGTCTACCTACAGCAGATTGATTTAAATTTAAATATGGCTCATTTTGAGATAAAGATAATAATTGTTTTGTATACATATGATTTTCGCCATAAGTACCAAATCCACTTAATGGATATATATAATATTTATTTGTAGATGTAAAAATAGGCATAGATTCGTATTTATCATTACCACCAAAACGTAATCCTTTTGAAAAATCTATATCCATAAATAAATATTTTTGCTCTACAGACTCTACAGATAAACCAAAATCATCTTTATTAATCAATGCCCAATATATTTTAATACCAGTTTGTCTAGGATTTGTTGGTATTCTACCAGCTAAAGCTATATTTAAAGGCCTTGTATATGATTGATTATTACCGCTTATAGAAGGCTGTAATACATCTCCAATATATACAGGATATGATTCTTGATTTCCATAAACATTAGAAGCAAATAAACCATAAAATACTTTCTGGTCACTAGTATATACACGTATATTAGAATTGGTAGAACCTACTCCAAGGTCATCTCCTGTTGTTAATTTATTAAAAAAAACATATAATGCAAATGTACCGTGACCCCCAGATAAAGCCATACTTGTATCTAAAGTTGTATTTAAATTTGCAGCAGTATCTAGGTTATCGTCAGTAATATATCCATTACTAGTAGTATCATCTAAAGAAAGAGTAGTAGGACTATCATCGCTAGTTAAAGTATGATTTAAAACTATTTCAGATACTCCCAAATTAAAAGATTTATCAAAATAATTTTTAGGGTCATAATCATAGCTACCGCTACTAATAGAACTTTTTAATGGTGCTATATATAAATCAGATGCATAATAATTTTCATATAAATGTCCTATATCGTTTGTACCTCCAGCTGTAGTAGCACTGTTATTTCCCATATTGTAAGTTTTTTCTATATAACCAAACCATTTTGGAGTATTATTTGTTTTAGTTGTTTCTGAAGACAATCTTACTTCACCGTCTACTACAAATGTATTTATTCGAGAATCGTCACTTCCATAATCAATTAAAGCAGACGAAGTGCTTCCGTCTATTAAATTGTAGGCATAAACATTTTCATTAGCTGCGTCATTTACTAACAATAATTCATTTTGAGAAATACTTGGTTTGCTAGCACTATCAACATCTCTATCAAAAGATAAATATGTTAACCCATTACCTTTATAAAAAGTAGATTGACTTTGACTAAAATTGTCACCTGACGGATTAAATCCGTCATAGGCATGAATACCACCAAACAATCTTAACTTACCTGGTATTTCATTATCCAAACCATTTAAAATTTTAAATTGATTATCTGATAAATCTCTAGGATTTGTATTATTATCTAGCCCACCACTAAAATTATTTACGTTTATACTTTTTTTTGGCATTTGTCTTCTTCTTTTTTTTGTTATACAATCTTCTAGTACTATTAGTAGAAACTCCTTTAGACTTTCCCCCGATAGATTTACTTGTTACCGTCAATTAACTCACCCCATAAGGTTGTTTTACCATCAGTTATCTCTACTACTTCTACTTTAAATTCACCATTGTCAAACCAGTCAACAATAGCAAATGCGTGACCCCAGTTATGTAGTCTACCCTTTAACCACTTGTTATTCTCATGTGACATATCTTTTAAACATCCCATAGACCAAGCACCAATGTTGCCATCAAACTTTGTCATAGTATGTCGTTGTATGTCGTGGGTATGTCCATACATAACATTTTCACCATACGACTCTAAATGCTTCTTAGCATGATACGTAGTCGCATACGCACCATGAAAGAATACTAACTTACCTACTTGGATTGGTAAGTTGTACTCTGTGTATTGGTATCCTCTTTCTTTAATTCTGCACGCTTTAAAAAATGCATAATCACTAAGATAGGGATACTTGTTAGCGAAATTATCCAACCAGAGGTCGTGATTACCTTGGAGGAGATACTTTTCTTTACATTTAACTTTCTTAAGTACTTCATCCCATTCATCTAATCCTTCATTCACTAACCTTATTTCTTCATCTACTAAAGGTAGTTGAAACTCTAAAGGTGGTAGTTTTTTATCTTTGTACTTCCAAGCAGAACAAGATTCCCATTCTCCAACATCTCCTAAGTTTACAAACACCTTAGGTTTAACTTTGAGTATTGCTTTCTTAACACATTCTACTGCAGCTCTATCCTCTAGTGGATAATGCTGGTCAGGTATTACGATACCACGTTTTTTAAGTTTCAATGAAACCTCCTATTATTTAAGTGCTTTTTTAATTTCTGCAAACAACTTGTCGTCTAATTTATTTGAAGACTTAGATACTAAGTGTTCTCCTAAATGTAATACGATAGCTTTCAATACTTTTTCAGTACCTAGTTTTGCAAGTAACTTTCCTAAAATCGGTCCCATTATTTTACCTCACAATCTTTTTCACAAGCTTCAAGGCCTTTCATATATCCTTGGTGCTCTACAATCATTTGTTTAACTTCAGCTAATCTTTCGTTAGCTCCTTGTAATTCCTGTACAAGTGCATTATGTTGTTCAACCAAAGATTCCATCTTTGTTTGTGCTTCTTGTCTTAGGTCTACTTTTTTTTCTTTTGCCATTTTACTGGTCTCCTTATTTTATTATCTGTAAGCTTTTGTTTTCTTGGCTACCTTCTTAGGTTGCTTAGAATGTTGCTTTCCTTTTTTAGTATCTTTTCTTTTTTTACGTGTAGTAGCTGCATATTCTTTATCACTAAGTGCTTTAATAGCAGCGTCAGGTAAATAACGTTCACCAGTTTCTGATGACTTTTTACCAGACTTTGTTCTCCACTTTTGCTTAGTCCACTTTTTTAAACTTTGTTGTGACTTAGCTAATGCCATCATTTATAGCCTCCACCTGCTGCTTTATATCGTTTAGCAAGCATTTGTGCTTTACGAGCAGACCATTGTCCAGGCCTTCCGCCCTTACTACCAGCTTTAATTACTTGAAACAATCGTTTACGCATTGATGGTTTCGTGTAATTACCAGCTTGGTTTACTTTTGATTTAGCTTTTTTTGGCATTATTTTTTACTTTGCTTTTTTATTTTTTTTATAGACTGACTTTTTAATATAGCAGTTTTTCTTTTTTGTCTTCTTTCTTCTCGTTGTTTTCTTAACACTTCAGAAGTTACAGGCTTTCTTTTTTGTATTAACATGTCCCTAACATCCGTTGATATTCGTGGTAAAGATGTAGACCTATTCATTTGTCTATCAATAGGTCCATCATTCATATTGTCTGTACTATTCTGTCCTGTACCTTTTTGTGTTTGTTCATAATTGTCAGTACTATTCTTTTTCTTTGATGGTCTACCAACTTGACTACCGTATGTTCCTTTACCTTGTGGCATAATGCCCTCCTTTTACCATTTAACTTTATTTGCCCAATATGCTGCAGACATTTTGCCTTTAGCTATATTCTTAGCGTGTCTTGCTTTAAAACTTCTTCTACGTGCTTTACCAGCTGCTGTTTTAGGAGCTTTACCAGCACCACTAACGCCTTGTTGACCAAAACGTATAGTCTTTACCTTGTCTCCAACTTTAGCGACCACTACGTGCGATTTTTTAGGATGACTAGGTGTACGTTTAGGTTTATTATATCCTGATACACCAGCTCTAGTTAGTCTTGAATCTTTCTTTCTAGCCATTACCCTTGTCCTCTACTTTTCTTTTTGTAGTATTTACTACTAGTTTTAGTTCCATATTTGGTATTATTAGACATTCCTTGACGTGTTTTCTTCTTCCCGTTGCTTTTTCTAACAGCATTATTTCCGAATACTTTACGCATGATGTGTAATATACTACCTATTTAACTTCTTTCCTAATACTTTCTATAATAGTTTTTTCATCAAAACTCATAGAAATACCAGGTTCAAATCTTTTTACTTCTACACCTTCTTTAAGTACAATAATAGTAGGAACAATATCTATGTTCCATTCTTTCACTATTACAGCACCAACTGTTTTATTTTCAATATCTATTTCAGCTATATAACATAACTTGTTTAGTTGTTCTATATTAACTCTGTTTTGATAGTTCCAAGATGCATTTACCTGCACTACTGCACATTTCTGTATATTTAATGCTTGTATCTGCTGAAAACTATCCAAAGATACTGATTGCGAGTATAACGACGAGGTAAACAACCCAAGTCCCAATAACCACATACTTATCAATTTTTGCATAATCCATCCTAGTTGTTATTCATGTTTAGTAAAGTCTCGTTGATACTTCTAGTGTCTTCTTTAATATCATCTACCTTATCTTCAAGTGCCTCTACTTTATCTTCTGTATTCATAATACTATTACGTATCATTTGGTCTTTTAAATCATACTCTGTTCTACTTACAGGAGGTTCTGGTAATTCTTTAGCTTCTTCTATATCTGCTTGTAAATTATACCAAAGACCTACTACCATAAATATAGAAACTCCTACACTAATAGCTGTTTCTATACTGAGAGTAAATTTAGTTCCTTTATCTACTTCCATCGTTTTCTCCTATAATAAGCCTAATACCATAGCTATAACAATACCAACAGCAGTAATACGTGCAATGTTTTGTTCATTAGTACGTACTCTACCATTTTGCTCTTTAACTAATTCTTTAATCTCTTTTATATCGTGATAAATATCAATTACTTGAGCTTCTATTACAGCTACTCTTTCAGCCATTTGTTCTCTGTATTCACTTACTTTCATTATTTATCCTATGTAAATTCTCCACCGATAGTATGACTTACATTAAATGGAGCGGTTCCTATATTATCTAACACTATTTCTGCTGCTATTACTTGGGTAGCTTGTAAAGGATTATTAGTTCCTCCAACCTTATCTACTGTATCTAAAGGTCCACCATCTGCTCCAAATGTATTTGTTATACTATTATATGTACTCCCAGTACACAAACTAGCTAAGCTTATGTTAGTAGTTTCGTTACAGTCACTTCCATTTTTTAAGCTACTTCCTACACCTACATTTGTACCAGTTATTCTGGGTGTAGCCATTACTCAGCATCTCTAATTGCTATATAGTCTGCTAATTCTGATTCACACTCAGTAAGTTGTGCTTCTAAATTAGCTTTATGTGCTTCACATTGTGATATAGCTTCATCTACTGATTTAACATCAGTATAATCCACCACTTCTACATCACTACCTGATGCATCTTGCATCGTTCTTGTATGCTTGATTTCTACCATTTTATGTGAATCAGCTACAACTACTTCTTGTAATTTTTCTGCGATTACTTTAGCCATTTAACTTCTCCTCTAATTTGTTAATTTGTTGTTGTTGTTCTTTTATTGCCTCTATAAGTAGAGGTACAATCTTTTCATATTTAACTGCTTTATATCCACTATCTCTTTCTGTAACTACTTCAGGTAAGACTTCTTCTATTTCTTGTGCTATAACACCTACATCGTGTCCTTCATTTCCATGAATAGTTTTCTTTTCTTCTTCAGTCAATTCTTTCCAGTCAAATGATACACCACTAATCTTTAACACTTTTTCTAATGCACTATCTAATGGTTTAATGTTTTCTTTTAATCTTTTATCAGAAGTTGAGAATGCTACAACATCATTACTAAAATCTCCTCTACCATCTGTGGTACTTGCAGCAACTCCTACACCAAGAGCATCTTCAACTTTTAATCCATTTCCATTTAATGTCATGGCAGTGCTTCCACCTATATAATGAAAGTGCTGACTACTTGTACCAGCATATAACAAAGTACCACCTTGTAAAATTCTTGCATAATTACTTTGAGTTCCAAACTCGGCATAACCATTACTATTTTGTGCTCTCATAGTTACTAAAGCATTAGAACTTACTGTATCTGCTATGTGAAGCAAATCTGCAGGTGAGTTAGTTCCTATACCGACATTAACATTACTGAAATAAGCATTTTGAGTTCCACTACCTGCTACAAATCTAAGTCTTTCAGTTTCTCCACCTGCACTACCATTATTAGACATTAAGATTAAATCTCCTCCTGTATGTCTATTAGTTACATAATGGTCATCATTGTTTGCATACAATGCTCTTCTATAATTAGCATCAGATACTCCCATAAATGCTATTGAATCTCCACCATTATCTAATCTTACTTCTCCATTTGTAACGAAATTTCCAGTAGCTCTTACATCTCCACTAACATCAAGTTCATAATCAGGTGATTGAGTTCCTATACCGACATTACCTGATGAGTCTATTTTCATTCTTTCAGCAGCATCAGTCCAAAATTCCATATCATTAGCAGAGTGGTCATATTGAATTACCCCTCTCCAATTATCATTTGCACCTCTACCATCTGCAAAAGAAAGAGCTCCTTTACCAGTAGTTGTATCTGAAAAAATTTGTATTCCAGTATAATCTGAAACACTTGGACCACCAACAATAACTTGATGAGCTGAACCTGCAATAGCACCACTACCTGAAGTTCCAAATTCTGCAATAGCTGCACTACCATTAGATGTAGTTGTATATTCTACTTGTAGCTTAGAATCAGGCGATTGAGTTCCTATACCGACATTACCACCAGCAGTAATCGTTGTAGCTGTACTGCCATTTGGTCTTATAAAAATATCATTAGCACCTATGGTATCTATAAATGCTTGACCATTCCATCTCAAAACATCTCCACCATCTATTCTTACATTACCAGCTATATGAAGTTTATCTCCTGGTGATGTAGTTCCTATACCGACTCGTTCTGCAGAACCATCTATAAATAAATTATTTACATAAGCACTACTATCACTTTTCAAATTCCTGAAAATAATGTCTTGCCCTGCTGTTTGATTGACAATATATAAATCATCACTATAAGAGTATATTCTACCATCTTGTCCTTCACCAAATTCTATTGCCTGTAAATCATTAGGTAATTGAATATGCCCAGTAGTATCTTTAATTATAAATCTTGTTGCTACACCATTTTCATCAATTTTAAAATCTCCATTTAAAGCATATAAATCATAAGTATTGGTAGTAGTGATTAACTTATTGTAAGCACCATAACCTGCTGCTGTTGATTCTGTTCTAAATACTGCACTACCATTAGCATAATTTCTTATACCACCATTGACATCTAACTTATGTGCAGGTGAATTAGTTCCTATACCGACATTACCTGATGTATCAATTCGCATTAATTCAGAGTCTGCACTATCTGCCCATCTAAACTCTGCTTGACTTGGTGATGCTTGTTTTGCTCTAAATAGCATACCCCAATTACTATCAGAATAAATACTACCTGCTGCATAATTTCCATCTGAACCAATAGTTAAAGAATCGTTTAATGTTAAATTACCAAGAATAGAAGTGTTATATCCAAGTGTTATGCTATCTACTGCATCATTACTTGCATTAGTAGTTATACTTAATGGATAAGTACCAGTATTATTTAATCTAATACTATAACTACCACCATCTGCCACAGTCCACCAAGCAGGATTATTTGTAACATCTGTTTCATTTAATCTTATAATAGAATATACACTACCACTAATATCTAAAACTCCACCACTATAAGTTAATTCTGATTCTGTAGAAACAGTACCATCGCCATCATCAGTAATCAGTCTGTTTGCACCTCCACCAAAACCTACTTCAGTTAAATCAATG
>Ga0222719_10000895_pt1 | contig 29603 bp, 26 predicted proteins | sample C33_34DmetaG_FD_165039 | JGI IMG/M metagenome (GOLD analysis project Ga0222719, IMG submission 165039) | Estuarine water microbial communities from San Francisco Bay, California, United States - C33_34D | ecosystem: Environmental > Aquatic > Marine > Unclassified | place: USA: California...
GACAAACCAATAGTTTGGAATGAAACCGACACTTTACAAATTTTTGTCGATCAAGGTGATTTAAAAGTTAGACCATATGACTTTGGTACAGATGCTATTGAAAGACAGCGTGTAGCAAATGCAGTATCAATGCTTGATGCTGACTTTGAGTACGGCTTACAGCCTACCAAGTGGCAGGCAATTGGTACAATGCGTGGTTATCCATCAACATATGAAGTTCCGGGTACAGATAAAGATGTAGCACAAGTGACTACTGATGCTTCGACAGGCAGTGAAGGCATTGGTCAATCATTAATTACTGTAACAACTGTTGGACCACACGGATTTGAATTAGGCAAGCCTATTACAATCAGAGGATTAGATGGATCTGTTCAAGGTAACGGTCGTGCTGAAGGTACATTTATCATTAATACTATACCTACAACTAACACATTTACTTACTATGCTAAGGCAAAAGTAGGATCAAGTGCAGGGACAACACTACAAACATTTTATACCATTTTAAGAGGTGCAGATTTTTATACTGGTGCTGATATTCAAGGAGACACATCAGATTTTGTTGTTACTTCTCAAGGATCATCAGGATCATTTACTCTTGCTCTTGGTTCGGATACAGGAGAAGATAGACTTGCTGTACAAGGAAATCAACCACCAATTGGTGCTCCACTACAATCAGCAACAGGAGGAATACCATTAGGTTCTCAGGTTACAGGTAATGTTGGAGATGGCTCAACAATTGATACTCCTGTTTTGACAGCAGATGTTGCTCAAGGTTCGTTTACACTTCCAGTACAAGATTCTGCGGCAGTTGAAATTGGTTCAGCAGTTGATCGAGGTGACGGTACCGCGGCTTTTGTAACCAATGTTGTAGGAAACGACTTAACAATTAGTAGTGCAACAACACGAACGCTTGTTGGTAATACAGTTCTTTACCAAGGATTATCAGGAACAAACGATCAACCAATCGGAAACGGTGCAACATTTGATATTACGAGAACAACAGGTGTTTATGCAGTTGTGCTAAATGCAACTGGTCAAGATTATGAAATTGGTGATAGAATAAAAATTGATGGCGGCCAACTTGGCGGTGCAAGTATTACTAACGATATTTTAATTACTATTGAAACTGTGGATACTGGAGGTGAAATTCAAACATTCGCTTTTACAGGTACAGGGTTTGATGGTAACGGATCATTTTTTGATGTACAAGCAGACTTCCAAGGTGGTACTGGTACTAATCCTATATTTGATATTACATACACAAACAATGCATATTCAGCAAGTGTAAGTTCTCCGGATACATCGGGCGGCTATGCTATAGGTGATGTAATCCTAATTGACGGTTTTGAGTTAGGTGGGCAAACAGCAACCAACGACTGTAGATTAAGAGTGACAGCAGTGGGTGCTGGAGGAAGTATCACAAGTGTAGATGCAACAGGTACAGCAGTAGATGCAGATGTTAGTTATTCATCACCTACATTTACATCAACTACTATCAACGGTGTAGACGCAGACTTTAATGTTCAAAGGATCGGAACTGTATATACAATAAGTGTTACTAATGCAGGAACAGGGTACCTGGCGGCGGAAACCTTTAACTTTCTTGGATCAGATTTAGGTGGTGTTGACGGCACAAACAATTTAACAGTAACAATTACAAGTGTTGATGTTAATGGTGCAATTACAGGAACAAGTGTTGCTGGTACAGCCGCAAACACCAAAGCCTATCCAGCAGTAACAACCGGTGTTAATCAAAATGGTAATGGAGCATTTTTCCAAGTTGACTTAGCAGGGGGTGTTTACACAGTATCTGTGCAAGACGCTGGACAAAATTATGCAGTAGATCAAGAATTTCTTATCAGAGGTACAGATGTTAGTGGTGAATCGCCGGCTAATGATATTACAATTACTATTACAAGTGTAAATCCATCAGATGGCGGTATTTCAAATATTTCATTTACAGGTAGTGGAGCCACAGGTAGTGGAAGTTATCCAGAAACAAGCGGTGATAACGATACACCTTCTGGAGCAAATGCAGTTTTTGATGTAACAAGAAGTGGCGGAGCATATACACTTGTTGTAGCAACCGACAATGGATCGGGATATGTAGTAGGTGATAGAATTATTATTCCAGGGGATCAACTTGGTGGCGCTACTCCTACAAACGATTTGACACTACGTTGTACAATTGAATCAACTGAAGGCGACTTTATTGGTATTGATTCATCAGGTACAGCAGTTGATGGAGAAACATTAACATTGTACAGTTCATTAACAATGTCTGAAGAAACTACACAAGCAATCAATCAAGCAACAGTTATTACCTACAGTGCATTGGCAAGCATAAGAATCACGTTTCAAACACCACACGGATTAGTGCCAGGAGATTCGTTTGCTGTTACTATTGCATCAGATGATGGTATTAATAATCACAGTTTAGCGGCAGGTCCGTTTAGTGCTACAGCAGTTCCTGCAACTAATCAACTTGAATACCAATGTAGATCACCTGGATTTATTGATACTGGTACTAATAACGATTCGCCGGTGATTGGTAATGTTTATCCGAGACCAGATTCGTTCTTTATTCACAGACCATATGATGGTGGTGTACAGTTAGGAACAGGCGGACCGCAACACGGTGCTCAAGCAATTAGACAGAGTAAGAAATACATTCGTTACCAGTCAGGTAAAGGTATTATGTACACAACTGGTGCTCTTTTTGCTCCAAGTTACAATATCCTTAATATTACAGCAGACGGCACAGCACCGGGGGCAATTATTACAATAACTACTGATGAAACAGAACACGGTTTACAGGTCGGTGCAGGTATTAGAATAATTGGAGTATCAACTGTAGGCTATAATGGCGAATACACAGTTACTGATGTAAATGACGAAAATGAATTTGAGATTGTTGCACAATCAGCATTAGGTAACACCACACCAGAACTTACGTCAGAATGTCAAGTATCACTTAGAACATTCCACGGCGCTACTGTGCGTTCAGGAGCATTTGATGACCAAAACGGAATCTTTTTTGAATATGACGGTACGCAGTTTAGTGCAGTACAAAGAACTGCTACATTGCAGTTAGCAGGTGTGGTTAATATTGATGTTGATTCAAATACTTGTACAGGAATAGGAACAAGATTTAGAGAGCAGTTGTCAGCAGGTGAAAGAATTGTCTTGAAAGGAATGACACATGTTGTATCTCAGGTTATTTCAAATACACTTATGTATCTTGCACCTGACTTCCGTGGTGTTACAGATGTTAGATCAAGCAAAATCTGTTTAGTTAGAGATAAGAAAACAGAACAAAAAGATTTTAATAGAGATAGAGGTGACGGCACAGGTCCAAGTGGATATAACATTGACATCAGTAAGATGCAGATGGTTGGAATTCAATATTCATGGTATGGTGCTGGTTTTATTGATTATATGCTACGTGGTGCTGACGGTAACTTTGTGTTTATGCACAGAATGCGTAACTCAAACATTAATACAGAAGCATTTATGAGAACAGGTAATATGCCTGTTAGATACGAAATTACTAACGAAGGTCCAGTTGGTAGACTTTCACAAGATATTGACGACTCTACACAGACCGTTGGGTTAGTTGATGCATCGTTTATGCCACCTGAAGGCGGAATAGTATTAATTGATGCTGAAATGATACGTTTTACAGGAGTTAATGGAAAAAATTTAACAGGATGTACACGCTCAAGTCCAATGACAAATTTTGCATCAGGATCTACAAGAACATACACAGGAGGTCCAGCGACAGCACACACAAGAAACACTGGGGTTGTGTTGATTAGTAATACAGCATCGCCGGTTATTTCACACTGGGGTTCGGCGTTTATTACAGACGGTGGCTTTGATTCAGATCGTGGTTATTTGTTCTCATACAAATCTACAGGGGTTTCAATTACAACTACCAGAGCAACATCATTCTTACTACGTCTTGCACCAAGTGTAAGTAATGCACTTGTTGGTGATTTAGGTGAACGTGAACTATTAAACAGAGCACAGTTACTACTTGAAGGTCTTGAGATTACAACAGATACACCAGTATCAACAGATACCGGCGGTATTGTTATTGAAGGGATTCTAAATCCACAAAACTATCCAGTCAATCCAGACGATGTTGGTTGGCAGGGATTATCAGGACTTGCACAAGGAGGACAACCAAGTTTTGCACAGGTTGCACCAGGTGGTTCTACTAACTGGAACTCAGGTGATATACCGACAACGGCTCTTGTAACAACACAAGCACCTATTACTGCAAATGTAACAGCAGTTGATAGAGGCTATAGAAGTGGAAATACAAGTTGGGACAACACCCTTGACAACTCAAGAAATTACTTCTTTGTACAAGATAGTTTTTATCAAGCAAATACTTCATTGTTTGAGATTGGTGTTAATGTGCAGAGTCAATCGGGCAATTATTTCCCAGGCGGAACTACACTAACTGGAGTATCGTCATACACATATGGTTCAAGAAGTTTAGGAAGTCTAAGACTTGTGTTTACAAGTAATAGACCAACTGTTGATATTGTAAATACTAATGTTACTATTGTTCTAAGTAAGATATTCAAAGAAGCACCAACAAACAATATATTCTTCGAAAAAGCAGATTATGACACTGCTGGTGTTGTTCAAGGAACTACCGTAAGTGATAGCAGGTTCCCAGCAGGTACACAGGTTACTTCTGTTAAATTAGAAACATATGGTTCAACTGAATATTATAATGTTACATTTAACCAAACATCAGATAATAGTGCAATAACACCAGGAGTCACAGACATTGAATTCCAATTTGTTCAGCCACCTTATGCACAACCAGGAGAAACAATCTTCTCATTCATTGCACAACCTGGAGAAAGATCAACATTAGATCTATCATTTATTAAAGAATTAACTAATACTACATTAGGTGGTAGAGGTACATTCCCGAATGGGCCAGACGTGTTAGCAATTAACGTATTTAAAACTTCTGGAGCGGCAATTAGTTCAAATATTGTACTGCGTTGGTCGGAAGCACAAGCCTAAGGTGTTGGCGGCGGATTATTTTTCTTAATTACGTCTTTTTGACTATCACCTGGAATAAGTCTATAATTATCTTCAACTGAATCAGGTGTGCTTACTTCACTTACCGAACTACTGTCTTCAAGAGCAATAAGTTGATGCGGTTGCAGTGGCGGATTGTGCCAAGTGTCACCTGCTTTAAGTTCTTTAGAGTATAATACAGCATCTTTTGTGTCAATCCATTTAACTTCAAAGCGTCCACTGTTAACAAACCACGTTTCGTCTTTTTCTCTGTGAAAATGCATCGAAAATTTATTACCTGCTTTTTCAAATACCATAATTTTACCACAATACTTGTCATTGGTTGCCCATATTAGTTCATAACCCCAACCTTTTTCAACTTTACCTTCGAGCCTGCTCATTTTTTACTCCATTTGTCTTTAAATTTTTTGTATGCTCCGCGAAATTTGCTTTGAAAAATCATATTGCTTACAAAACTTGCTTCATATTTGTTTTTGTCTTCGTCTTGCACTGTAGTTTCCAAGTCTGCAAGTCTAATAGGAACATACATTGCTAAAGGTGTACCTTTTTCTATTAAAAATTCACCTTCTTTTTTAATTAGTAGTTGTTGATTGATCTGATGGCTCCACTCGGTATGGGTTACGCCTGGCATACATTCAAAATACTCGTTAAAATCGTAAAACATTGGTAGTTGCATCATTGCCCAACCCGGACTTGTACGTACCCGCCATGGACAGTCTGTTTTTGCAACACATAAAAACTTATCTTTGACATTTTTTGGTAAATGGTCTCTAAATTGATTGCCATAATGCAGACTCATTGTAAAATCTTCATTACTCGAATACCATGCGAAATTATCTTTATCAACTTTTATATGAAAATCACACCACATAGTAACTACATAGGCATTTTTATAATAATCAACAAAACCTGGGCAATTTTTAAATGTACCTTTATCCTTAAAATTTGTCTCATCAAGGAATTTTGGCATTTCTTTAAACCAGGCTGGTATAAACTTAGTGGCGTTTTGTATTGGCTCTACTTTTGTCAACCCAGGAACAACACTCCACCATTCAACTTTGCAATTATTTTGACTCATGTATCCACTCTTGCGGTCTTATAAAAGTATGATTAACATGTGATAGTGTTTTTGTCATATCGGCACATGTATATTCTTGATAGTGATTTTTAAGATTTTTTGGCATAGGTACATATTGTATTCTTGAATCGTATTTTTTAGCAATGGTTAATGCAATGTCTTTGAATGATGTTGCATGACCGGTTCCTAAGTTAAAAATGCCACTTACATCTTCCTCTAACATTTTTTCATGTATTAAACAAACATCTTGAACACTAATAAAGTCACGTAAGTAGTTTTCACTGTTTTCAAACAATGTAATCACACCATCTTCTTTAGCCTGTTTGGTAAATTTTGTTACTGGACTTGCTTGATTACCTTTGTGTTCTTCATAATTACCGTATACATTAAAATATCTAAATCCTTGGATATTAATTTTAAAGTCATTAGAGTATTCATTTATCCATCTATCAATTAGATACTTACTCCATGCATATGGATTCTGAGGGAAGCATTCGCTATCTTCTCTAAAACCATCGTTACCAGGTCCGTACACACTTGCTGAACTTGAATACTGTAAAGTTGTGCCCATCATGTCGCAAATTTCTATAAGTTTCATAGTCCATTCATAATTTTGCTTGAGTATTTTTTCAACATTAGTTTCAGTAGTGCTTGAAATAGCACCGCAATGGATTACTCGATCATACTGCTGAGCATCCGGAAATTTATTTTCTTGCCACTCCCATCCTTCAACATCATGACCTTTATATTTTAAATATGAAGCAAGATTTTTACCTATAAATCCTTCATGTCCTGTAACTAAAATTTTCATTTTATTCTCTCTATAATACTTGTAGTCGAAACTCCTTCAATAGTTGGAAAAATTTCTACTGGATAGTTCTCATGACCAACTATTGTTTCGATAGTATAGTCTCCGCCTTTAACAATCAAGTTAGGCTTTACCTTATTAATTGCGTTTATAGGAGTGTCCTCGTCAAATATTATTACATCATCTACCCAAGGTAATAATTTTAGATTCATTTGCCTTTGCAATTGATTATTAATTGGACGATTGTTTCCTTTAAGTCTTTTTGTACTTGCATCACTGTTGATACCTACAATTAACTTTTGACCTTTTGATTTTGCAAACTTTAATAGTTTAAAATGTCCTTCGTGTAGTATATCAAATACACCGTTTGTCCAAACAATACCTTTATCTAAGTCTGCAAATGTAACTGGGTGTACTCCTCTTTTTTCAACGTTCCTTGCACTTGCATAGCAGGCTAAATTACAAGCATCTGGAATGGACATTTCTTTTATAATATGTCCATATACAAGAACTGCTAAAAACGTATCACCTGCACCAGTCACGTCAGCGACTTCTCGAACTTCTTCTTTAAAATGCCAATAGTTGTCTTTATTAATAGCATATACACCGTTAGCGCCATCTGTAACAACTAACCATTTCCAGCCATATTCTTTTAACTTTGCCTGTGCAGTGTTAATATCAAAAATACCAAACCAATTAACATACTCTGACATGTTAGGTTTTACAAGAAAGCAATCTTTATATAGTTCTGGTTGTTGTTTAGGATCTACAAATACTTTGCTATTTTTTAAATCATTCATTAATTTATTTGTAACAACACCTTTGTTATAATCGCTAATAATTACAATTTGAGAATTTGCATTCAGGTTGTCTATACTTCCTTGATATTTTTCTTCTCTATCCCAGCGAACTATATGTTGCCCGCCCTGACCAACCAATCTTGTTTTTGTAGTAGTGACAGAATGATCAAACTGAATATGATTTGTAATAGTATTGTAATTTTTTAATAATTCTATAATCTTGTAACCTTCTTTATCACTACTAACTGCACCATATAACGATATTTCGATATGAAGATTTGCTAAGTTTGATGCAAGATTACCTGCACCTCCAATACTAAATGATTGAGTATTTTCTTTTAGCACCGGAATGGGGGCTTCAGGAGACATTCTATTTGCTGTGCCGATGATCCAGCGATCTAACATGATATCGCCAATGACTTTAATCATGCTATTCCTCTAATAGTTTTACTAAATCAAATACAGTTTCTAATTTAGTAATGTTTGTTTTATTTTGAAGTGTATTGCGTAATCCTTGGTGTAATGGCTTAGGCCATTTTCCAAAACTTGCCCATGAGTATCCGTCATGTTCGTCATTTAACGTTGGAATAAATTCGTCTTTAACAATTATTAGATATGTATGAAAATTAAATTTTTCATCACTACTAACAAATGTTTCTAATGGTATGTGTTTTATAATCGCGGAAACATCACCAACTTCTTCGTTGATTTCTCTTTTGAGTGCATTAAATGGAGTTTCTTCTACTGTGTTTTTACCACCAACTAATCCCCAAACATTATTTTGCTTGGTTTGAGTTCTATGTAGTAATAAAAAACGCTTAGTGTTTAATGCGTAGAATAAGGCTCCGCTACAGGTAATTTTACTGCTCATACAAGTAATTATTTAAAATTGTATGCGCCAGGTTCCGTTTCGATATTCACCTTCGAATGAAAGTATCCATTCTTTACCAGTCCATTTATATTGGATTCCAGTATTTAAATTGGTTGTGTAAGATATAGTTGATTGTGTACTTGCATCGAATAATATAGTCCATTCTAATCCAGTCCATTCAATAATATCGTTTTCACTTGCAGTAAAGTCTGTGTTATCATTATTTTTCCAAGCCACAGGACCATTTGTATTAGCAGTATTGCCAATGTCATCTAACAACAGTATTCTAACACCTGCTTGTTTTATAGTTGTAGGATTAAACGTTTTAGGATCAATTATATAATCAATTTTGTTTCTATCACCTGTCGACCCAGTAATAACTTTATCACTTGGTATTGTATCATTATCCCATGTAATTGCAAGTCTTGTATCGTCGCTTGGATGAATAGCAACACTGCCATTAATGCTTTGTGAAAGATCCTGTCGTGTTAATTGTAATTGACTCAAACCTGATCTAAACTCACCTGGTAATGAATCTAAAAATCCTCTCCAAGAAGTATTACCAACAACACCCTTGTGTATTAATTGTGCTTCGTTGCCCATAACAAGAATATCATAATTATTATATGCTGTAAGAGCAATACCTGCTGTATCTTTACGTTCTGCAGGACCGTCTTTTTGTGGTTGTGCAGGTCTTTCTGATTGTTCGTCATTGTATGCTTTTAATTCTGGAAAACTTTCACCTAAGTCTATAGTTCCTTGGTCTTCGTTAAAGATACTCATTACAATGTTTGTTATAACTCCAAGTTTTTTAACTTTAGCCGGTGGACTGATATAGATAGGAGTTTTAAAACTTAGTGTACCTACATCAATTTCACTTTCAGTTCCTGTTGGAATACTTCTTGATGAAAATGTAACACTTTCAAGTTCAACAACACTTAAACTGGTCCAATCAACATAGTTATCTGTAGTTTGTATTTCTAAACTTGGATTAAACAGCATTAGTATCTGTTCCATTATTTGCAATTTCTGATCTGTATTAGTTGACCATATATCTGCACTTACTGTTAAATTATAAGGTGTAGGCATTAAACGTTCTACAGTAACATTCTTGCCTTGTGTGTTCAGATATTCGTTATTTTCTTCATCATACTCTCGTTCTCTAAGATGCACTTTTCCTACATAAGAAGCATCAGCAAGTCTATCACGATCTAATTCTAATCCGGTCATGTATACTGCTATACGCGGAGCACTTGGAATTTTATTTTCTGAGTTATCTCTTAAGATATGCCCAACTTGGCGAGTAATGTCCCCATACATAACAGGAATTTGTGTAATTCTTCCATCACCATCTTTATAAGAAAAATTACTCATTAATCTAATTAACTGTGTAATGTATCTTCTTATCTGTCCGTCGTAAAAATGTTGCATTAGTTATCTGCCTTTGGTTTAAGTGCTTGTGAAAGACTTTGACGTTCTTGAACAGTATCTCCACCAATTGTGTCTGTTTTTGTATTATTAATAAAGTCTGTTTTGTATGTTTTTCTATCGTTTGTATTAGTCATTGTCATACGTACATTATCTTCCATTTTGACCCAACGGTCGCCATCATATCTAAATAGTCTATTAGGTAAAAAATCTGTACGCAAGAAATAATCTCCTTTTGCTTGTGTTAACGGAAATGTAGATCCAAAGCCAAATGCTTCGCCATTTGGTGGAATTCCGTCACCTATCAAATAACCTTTATATCCTTCTCTATCAGGAGTTTCATTCACTCTACTTGCATCTAAGTTTCCACTGTTTATACTTGCATCAATGAGTGTTTCATCAGCAGTTACAAGTTCAGGTTTTCCATCACCGTCAACTTGTAGAGTATACAAGTTTGTAGTATCATAACCAGATTTAGGTGCATCTGCTTCTGCTTGATTAAGGATAGCATTGTTAATTTGCATCTCGCTTTCGTAAGTACTAAGCACATCACGTAATGATTGAGAACTTCCTTCTTCTGCCGGTAAATCTAATATATCTTTAAATTCTTGTGAATCAACTATTTGTTTTAATTTTACCCTATACAAATGCGGATACCAACTTTGTGAAAAACCTTCTGCGGCTCTGTTTACATCTTCAACAACATAAAATCTTTTTAGAGCAACATTATAATCATTTAATGCGTGTTCGTCTTTTAAATGGGGTAATTCGAATACATCGCCAGCCATCACTTTCCTACCTAATGTTTTTACACTGTAGTTAATAGGTATAGTCATAAACAATGTATCGTTTGTAAGAAATAACCCAAATTGACTCATATCAAAATCAACATCTTGTACATTGTATATTCCGCGTATCACGTAAATATCTGGGTCGTATTTTCTATCCCTGTTTTCCATGAATAGCATATCTTGAATATTTGTTTCTTTCACAGCATCATAACGAGGCTGTGACGGAGTAGCATCTGCTTCATCAGGATTTTTTGGCCCTAAGTATTTGTGTACAAAGACATCGGTGCCGCCAACAGTAAACATTTCTGTGACAGTTTTATCTAAAAAATCGTAGTCGTTACCCTTTTCGGGTTTGTATAAACTAATTCTTGGCATAGTACTTGTATTTATCGATCGCATAAATACTAATGGAGACGTAATTTATGGCCACATTACAAACACAAAAACAAGAGATTTTCGACTATGTTGACGCTATGCTTGGCGGAGGAATGGTTGATGTTGAGTTAGATCCAAGACACTACGAAATAGCATTAAAGAGTTCATTGGATAAATTCAGACAAAGGTCTGATAATTCAGTAGAAGAAAGTTATGCATTTTTAGATACAGTGATTGATCAAAATGATTACACCCTTGATCCTAACATTGTTGAAGTTCGCCAAATTTTTAGAAGATCAATTGGATCACGTACAGGCGGCGGAGATGGCGGCACATTGTTTGAGCCTTTCAACCTTGCATACACTAACACTTATTTGTTAAGTTCATCTAATATGGGAGGACTTGCAACATATAATCTATTTGCAGGATATCAAGAACTTGTAGGACGTATGTTTGGTTCATTTATTGAATTTAAATGGAATACCACAACTAAAAAACTCACAATCCTCCAAAGACCAAGAGCAGAAGAAAATTTACTATTGTATGTGTACAATTACAGACCAGATTCAGAATTGTTTATGGATTATCTTGCAAAACAATGGATCAAAGATTACACACTTGCTAAATGTAAGTATATGCTTGGAGAAGCACGAAGTAAGTTTGCTACTATTGCTGGACCACAAGGCGGATCAACACTTAACGGTGATGCACTCAAAGCAGAAGCACAAAGCGAGATGGATAAACTTGAAGAAGATCTAAAATTACAGGTTGCAGGCGGCACTGGATACGGCTTTAGTATTGGTTAAAAACCACTTGACATTTCACTAAACATATTATATACTATATACTTCAACTTAGGAGATATAGATGATCATTGGTATTTGCGGTTTGATTGGTTCAGGAAAAGATACTGTTGCCCAATTCTTAATCAACAATCATAATTTTGTTAAAATATCATTTGCAGACAAATTAAAAGATGCTGTAAGTGTTATGTTTAGTTGGGATAGAGAACTGCTTGATGGCAAAACTGACGCTTCGAGAGAATGGCGCGAAAAAGAAGATCCTTATTGGACAGCAGAAACAGGTAGATCTATTACTCCAAGACTTGTGCTACAAGAATTTGGTACAGAATGTATGCGTAATGGATTCTATGATGGAATTTGGGTAAGCCTTACAAAACAACATATTCTAAATAATCCTGATACTAACTTTGTAATTCCAGATGTACGTTTTCCAAATGAAGCAAAGATGTTATATGAAATTGATGGCGAAGTTTGGCGGGTAAAGCGTGGAAATGATCCAGTATGGTTTAGAATATATCAAGATGTTGGTGTAGAGCCAAAAGATGTACACCCTTCAGAATGGGCATGGGCACATACTAAATTTACTCAAACTGTAAACAACAACGGAACACTTGAACAACTTAAAAGTCGGGTTCAAGATCACCTTGTTTCCACCGGGCGCCTACTCTCTGCATAGCAATTTGGCAATTAGCACATACTGTTTTTAAGTTGAGAGGACGGCAGTTTTTTAAATCACCATCGATGTGATAAACACGCAACTGTTCTTTATAGGTTGCTTTAAAATTGCACTTTTCACAGTGATTTTTTTGTCTATAACCAGCCAAGTACCAGTTTGGTTTACCTCGCTGTTTACCTTTATTCCTTAAACAAGTGTCACACTGGGTCCTATAAAAGGTTTTGTTACCTTTTTTATAATTAACGGCAACAGGCCGCTTGCCACATTTACATAAAGGACGCATACTGTTATTTACCATACCTTTTTCTGCCCTTTTAAGACGTATGTTTTGGTTAATTTATCTGACTATTGTATAAATACATATAATAAGTTCAACAGGAGAACACAAGATGGCAAACTTAGTATCACCAGGAGTGCAGGTCAGCGTAATAGACGAAAGTTTCTATACACCCGCTGAGCCAGGTACTACCCCAATGATTTTTGTTGCTACTGCTCAAGACAAAGCAAATGCAAGTGGCACAGGAACAGCAAGAGGAACTACAAAAGCAAACGCTGGCGTACCGTTCTTATTAACTTCACAAAGAGATCTTTCAGAAACATTTGGAGATCCAATATTTTATACAGACAACAATAACAATCCAATACACGGTGGAGAGTTAAATGAATATGGTCTACAAACTGCTTACTCATATTTGGGTGTTTCAAACAGAGCATGGGTTGTAAGAGCAGACATTGACACTAACCAACTTAAAGCATCTGCTACAGCACCGGCGGCTAATCCAGCAGACGGTACTTATTGGTTTGACACACAAGTTTCAAGAGTTGGTATTTTTGAATGGAATGGTAACGCAGTTACAGCAACAGGCGGACAAACATTTACAAACAAAAATGCAACTGTAATTACAGACAATACAAAATTAGTTGGCGGACAAGCAACTGGTAACCCATTACAATCTGTTGGACAAATTGGGGACTATGTTGTTGTTGCTACAACTACTATTAATAAAATCTTTTATAAAAATTCAAGTGGTACTTGGGTTAAAGTGGGAACTGACGCATGGATTGCATCTTGGCCAGTAGCGACAGGTTCTCAAAACGCAACACCGACTCAGGGATTAACATTTACAATTGGCGGTAATACTATTACTGCTGGTGTAGATTTAAATGCTACTGTAGCCGCTATTAATACAGCAGGTACAGGTAACGGATTTAGTGCTTCAGTAATTGACAGCAGAGTTAATTTATTCTCAACAGACGGAACAAACTTAGTTGTTGCAGAAGGAACAGGCTTAATGGCAGAATTAGGATTTAGTGCAGTAACTTATTATGCACCAAGTCTAAGCGTTGGTCCACACACAAGCATTCCAGAGTTTAAATCAACAGATTCAAATCCGAGACCAACTGGTTCGGTTTGGTTTAAAACTACTGATGCAAACTTAGGCGCAAAACTTTATGTCAAAGAGTGGAACGATACAACTTCACTTTGGGAAACAAAAACTGTTTCAATACATGATACTAATGTAAAAGCACTTAAGGCTCTTGATTCAACAGGAGGCGGAACAAATCTTTCAGTTGATACTTACTATGCACAGTCTAATGTGTCAGAAGGTGGTCAACCAGAATTTGATTTCAAAATCTTTAAACGTTCTAATGCTGGTGCAACAAAAATTGTATCAGACATTATCAGCACACAGGTAACAAGTGGCAATTACACATTTACTATTGCTGAATCAATTACTAATCAGGACACATTGAATGCGGCAGTGCAAGTATCAATTACAGCAACTGGTGCTTCAGGCGATGCTGAAGAAATTGCAGGACAAATTAACAGTGCAGGCTTTACAAATATTGTAGCAAGTGTAGACGCTTCAAATAGAATTGTTATTGAGCACAACGACGGCGGCGACTTTAGAATTGTTGATACAGATGGTGCATTAACCCTTGCAGGATATACTCCATATGTTGATGCTAACACTGGCACTGCAAACTTATACTATGTACCAGGTACTGACAGTGGCACGAATCCAAAACAACTTATGGCTTCAAACTGGCAAGTACTTTCATACACTGCTGGCGATGATGCACCAAATGCGTTAGCGGCAGACGGCACATTATGGTACAACTCAATTGTTGACGAATGTGATATTATGATCCACAATGGTACAACATGGGTAGGTTACCAGAACTACGTTTCAGGTAGCATTAACTATTCAAGCACTTCACCAGATGGTCCAATTGTTTCAGCAACAGAACCAACTACACAGTCAGATGGTTCAGCACTTGTAACAGGCGACGTTTGGGTGTCAACAGCAGATTTAGAAAACTATCCACTAATTTATGTTTACAACTTTGATACTAAGAAGTGGACACTAAGAGATAGTTCAGATCAATCAACAGACAATGGCGTATTATTTGCAGATGCACGTTATAACACAGCAGGTGCAAATAGTGGTTCAGAAGGAACAATTAAAGACTTGTTAGTTTCTAACTACTTAGATCCAGATGCTCCAGATCCAGCATTATATCCAAAAGGAATGATGTTGTTTAATCTACGCAGAAGCGGATTTAACGTTAAGAAATTTGTACGTAACTACATTGACACAGCAGAAGACAATGGTCGAAATGCTGATGAGTCAATGACTAATTACTATCCACATAGATGGGTAACTGAAAGTGCTAACCAAGAAGATGGCGCAGGTACATTTGGACGTAAAGCACAACGTAAAGTTATTACACAGGCGTTACAAGCATTAATGAATAGCAACCAAGATATTAGAGACAACGAATCACGTATCTTTAACTTGATGGCTACTCCAGGTTACTCAGAATTAATTGGTGAAATGATTGCATTAAATAACGATAGAGGCTTAACTGCATTTATCGTAGGTGACAGTCCGTTTAGACTAACACCTGATGCAACATCACTAAACAACTGGGCAACAAACGTAAATGGCGCAGTTGAAGATAATGATAACGGTTTAGTGTCCAGAGACGAATACTTAGGTATTTTTTACCCAAGTTTATTCACAAGTGATAATGCAGGTAACAACGTAGTTGTTCCGGCATCACATGGTATACTAAGAACTATTGCACTAAGTGATCAAGTTTCATATCCATGGTTTGCTCCAGCAGGAACAAGACGTGGTGGAATTACTAATGCTTCAAGTGCAGGATACATTGATGCAGAAGGTGAATTTAAAACAGTCGCTCTTAACGAAGGTCAAAGAGATACATTGTACAGCAACGCAATTAATCCAATTACATTCTTAACTGGTGCTGGACTTGTAAACTTTGGTCAGAAAACAAGAGCAAGAAACGCAAGTTCATTAGATAGAATCAATGTTGCAAGATTAGTAATTTACTTAAGATCACAACTTAATAAACTTGCTAAACCTTACATCTTTGAACCAAATGACAAGATTACAAGAGATGAGATCAAACAACAAGTAGACAGTTTGATGTTAGAACTTGTAGGTCAAAGAGCGTTATATGACTTCTTGGTAGTGTGTGATGAATCAAATAACACACCTTCAAGAATTGACAGAAACGAGTTATATGTAGACATAGCAATTGAACCAGTGAAAGCAGTGGAATTTATTTACATTCCGTTGAGACTTAAAAACACTGGAGAAATAGCGGGCCTATAATATGATAAATAATAGAAATAGGAGCAAATAATGGCAATTTCATCACTCTCAAGATTAACAGTGCCTTTGGACAGTAACGCAAGTTCAAGTTCACAAGGTTTGTTAATGCCGAAACTGCAATACCGCTTTAGGGTATCGCTTGAAAATTTTGGTGTATCTACTCCAACTACAGAGTTAACAAAACAAGTAGTTGATGTAACAAGACCTAACGTATCTTTCGAACAGATTACCTTAGATGTTTACAACTCAAAAGTATATTTGGCAGGTAAACATACTTGGGAACCAATTACACTTAACTTACGTGAAGATGTATCCAACAACGTACAAAAACTTGTTGGTGAGCAGTTACAGAAACAGTTCGATTTCTTCGAACAGTCAAGTGCGGCATCAGGTGCAGACTACAAATTCGTTACAAGAATCGAAATACTCGACGGTGGTAACGGAGCAAATACAGCAACGGTTTTAGAGACATTTGAATTGTACGGTTGTTATCTTGAGAGTGCAAACTACAATCAGTTGGCTTATGCAACATCAGACGCTGTAACAGTTGCACTTAACATTAGATACGACAATGCAATCCAAACACCACAAGGCACAGGCATTGGTACTGCTGTTGGCAGAACAGTGAATACACTTGTTACTGGTGGCGGTGCAGGTTAATAGTTTTATTATATAAAACACAAAAAGGCGCTTCGGCGCCTTTTTTATTATCTACCCATATAATACTTTAGATAAATATTAGCATGGCAAACAAATTAACTCCATTCTTAAATAATTTAGCACAAGGTGCTTTAAATCCAAAAGGTAATCTCGGCGATTTTGCTCATGCATCTCGTTTGTATGTAGATGATGCATTTAAGTATGCTCCAAAAGTAAAATTTCTTTATCATGTAGCATTCAATATTAATCCCGAAGCATCAGCAATTATTCCGCAGTTAACAAGCAAACACAATAACACAATTAACATGCTTGTAAAAAGTGTAGACTTACCTAAGTACGATATTACTACTGAAACAAAACATGCTTATAATAGAAAAAGAGTTTTACAAAAAAGAATAGATTACAGTCCATGTAATATTACATTTCACGATGACAACTTTGGACTAACCACTGCAATGTGGGAAGCATATTATAGATATTATTATAAAGACGGAAACTATGCATCAGTAGATCAAGCAGGGGCACCTCAAGCAAATAATTCTGCTTACAATAGAGCAAATGTTTATGGAACATCTAATCAGCAATATCGCTATGGTTTCGATAATGATAGTTTTGCTCCGTTCTTTAATAGTATAATTGTATATCAAATGTCACGAAAACGTTACACAGCGTTTACACTTGTAAACCCTATAATACAAAGTTGGCAACACGATACTATGGACCAAGCAACCAGTGAAGTTGTTCAAAGTACAATGAGTGTTATGTTTGAAACAGTTTTCTATTCAAGAGGACCGGTTACAGAAGAAGCGGCGCCTAAAGGATTTGCTACAGAACATTACGACAAAACACCAAGTCCGTTGACGCTTGGCGGAGGCGGAACATCAAGCCTATTTGGACAGGGTGGTGTTGCGGCAGGCGCGGCAGATGTATTTGGAGATATCACAAGTGGACAAGCATTTAGTTCACCGGGTGCATTGTTAGGAACAGTTCTTAAAGGTGCAAATACGGTAAGAAATGCAAAGAGTCTATCAAGTGAAGGATTACGTCAAGAAGGATTCGGAATTATCAAAGGAGCGTTAGGCGACATAGGTGCAAACAATGTTGGCGGTGTTGCTAATTCTGTATTTCCAAAATCAGGCGCAACAGATTTAACTACAGCAATAGCAGGAGTTAGTGTAGTTGCCAACGTAGCAAGTTTAGTTCAATCAAGTAGTGTATCCGATGTTCGAGCACAACTTGCAAATAATCCTGATGCATTAGATAGTCTTACAAAAGCAACAACATTTAAGAAAACACATCTTAATGCAGGTGGCGAAGCGTCAGTTGGTGCAATTAACAGTGCTTGGAACAGTGCAAGTGACACATTCAAGTCTGCACAAAACAGTGAGACATTAAATAATTTAGAAAACATTGTAAGGAGTGCTTAATGACTAATGTACCTTCAGTGCAAAGAGTAGATAGTGCTAAAGAAGTAAAAGAATTTTTCAATCAATACTTTACAGGAAGAATTAGTTTTCCAAGTAATCAAGTTGATGCTGTAATAGGGTTTTTTGAAAATAGAGGTTTTTCAAAAGAAAGTAGTATTGCAGTCGGCACAGCAATTATGCAACAAGCAAAATTAGATGACGTAAATGTATTCCAATTATTAGATACATTAAAAAAGCAGGACTCAATTCAATTGAGTAGTGTAGTTACTGAAATTCTTAATTACAATAGAGAAAAAATTTCTACATTAGGTTACAAAATTGATAACACTGCTAATAGGACTGAAGCACGAAACATAGAGGTGTAACATGGCCAAGTTTGCACAAGGACGTTACAGCCTAAAAAATCCAGACAAGTACATAGGAAGAAAAACACCATTGTATAGAAGCAGTTGGGAATTTGCTTTTATGAAATTCTGTGACGAGAATCCTAATGTAGCAAAGTGGGCAAGTGAAGCAGTAAAAATACCATATAGAAATCCATTGACTGGAAAGGCAACTGTATACGTTCCTGATTTCTTTATTGCTTATTCAGATAAAAACGGTAAACAACGTGCAGAAGTGATTGAAGTGAAACCCGACAATCAAACAACACTCGAAAGTGCCGGACGTAATAAGTATAAACAAGCACAAGTGGTCCTAAACATGGCAAAGTGGGAAGCCGCAAAAGCATGGTGTAAAGACAAGGGATTGTACTTTAGGGTAGTTACAGAGAAAGACATTTTTCATTCTGGCTCAAGAAAATAAGATAAATAATAGTAGCAGTTAACGGATCCAAATTATGACAAAGAAATTAGAAGAATTATTAAACTTGCCTGACAGTAAAGAAATTATTGATCAAGATAAAAATGATTCAAAAAAAGAAGATAAAAAAACAGCATTAATTGAACACGAAGAAACCCAGCGTAATATTGCTGAACTGGATAAAATTAGTGCCGCATTGCCACAGGTTAAAGGCTTAGGCGAAATGGCAGACAAAGAACTCAATGAAGTTGCTTCAAAATCTATGCAGGCATATGAAGACTTGATGGATTTAGGTATGAATGTTGAAAGTCGTTATAGTGGGCGTGTGTTTGAAGTAGCAGGTAATATGCTCAAAACAAACTTAGATGCCAAAGTTGCTAAATTGGATAAAAAATTAAAAATGGTTGAATTACAACTCAAAAAAGAAAAACAGGATAAAGACGGTGGAGGATCTGAAGATAACATAGTTTCCGGCGAAGGATATGTGGTTTCTGACCGTAATAGTTTGATTGAGAAATTGAAAAACATGGATAAATAACTTGTAGTAGGATTAAACATTATGAAAAAATATAGCGATTATTTAACAGAAGCATACAACGGTAAAACATACGAATTTAAAATCGGTGTTGCAGGTGATAATGAAGGTGTTGCAGATAAAATTGAAACTGCATTAAAGAAATTTGGAGTAACTAATATTACTCCGGGTAAGAAAACACCTATTCAAGAACGCCCATTAGATTTTCCACAATTACAAAATATGGATGTCACATATTATGAAGCAACAATTACATATCCTACACATGCTGAATCTTTACAAGAATATTTAGGTTACAATATTGGAAAATCTCAATCACACATTATGGTGCGTAATATGAATGCTCCACAGGAAGTGTATCAAGAAATTGATGAAGGCCCATACGAAGTTAAAATTACAAAAGAAGATATGGGTGGAGAAAGTGCTCAAGACGAAGTTGGTAATAACAGAGTAATGGAATTACTAAAAGAGTTAGAAGGCGTTAAAAACGAAAATACAAATAGTCCAGTAGACAGCGTTAAAGTAGATGCTGAACAAAAGCAAATGGATGCTACTGCTGATATCGGTACTAAAAGTCCAATAGGGAGTTAATTATGAAATTAGATGAAATTTACAAAAAAATTAAGGCGTTGGACGAAGCACTAACCGAAACAGCATCAGCGTCAATCAACATGTCAGGCGACAGTGCAGAAGACGTTATTAAGTTAATGAATGCACTCAAAGGTGAAAAAGGTGCAGACACAATAGACAGCATGCCAAAAGCAATTGATAAACCAATTGCACCTATGCCGGTTATGGGTCCACCAGATCCATTAGATGACATGGGCAGAATGAGAGATCTTATGAAAGATAAAGATGATGACATGGGCAAGGATGATGACATGGATGATCTTAAACCAGGCATGCAAACTGAACCATGCAAAATCTGTGGCAAAGTACACTTAGGAAATTCAGGCTGTGCAGAAGATATTGAAGCAGAAGATTATGAAAATGAACCAGATGAAAAATATCAAGATCAACACTACATGACTAAAGATTTATCAGGCGGTTCTGAACAAGGTCAAAAGAAATCATATCCTAAAGTTGCAGGCGCTGATAATCCAATGGCACTTGAAGATGAAATTAAGGCAGAACTTTCAGCAAGATTAGCAGAGTATATGTCAGAAGGCAAAGGTTGTAGTTGTAACGACGGCGGTGATTGCGAATGCAAAGCACCATGTGACGACTGCGGTTGTAAATAATTCCTAAATTATCAAGTAGTTCAAATAGGCCCTCCGGGGCCTATTTTTTTGAGTAAATACAATACAATGGCAAATAAAAGTTTAGATGGGGTATTAACCAAAAAAGCACATACCCGTGAAAAATATACACAACAGCAGATAGAAGATCTTGCAAACTGCATGGATCCTGCTTCAGGATATCTACATTTTGCAAATCATTTTGCGTACATACAACATCCTGTAAAAGGAAAACTACTATTTGACCCATTTGTATATCAAGTAGGTCTTATGCAAAGTTATCACAATCATAGATTTAATGTTAACATGCTACCAAGGCAGACTGGCAAAACAACTTGTGCGGCTGTTTACCTAACTTGGTATGCAATGTTCCATCCAGATCAAACTATTCTTATCGCGGCACACAAGTACACAGGTGCTCAAGAAATTATGCAACGTATTAGATACGTGTACGAAATGTGTCCTGATCATATTAGGGCAGGTGTTACAAATTACAATAAAGGTTCAATGGAATTTGAAAACGGCTCACGTATTGTTAGTGCCACCACAACAGGCAACACTGGACGTGGTATGTCCATATCATTACTATACTGTGATGAGTTTGCGTTTGTGAATCCTAACATTGCGGAAGAGTTTTGGACTTCAATATCACCTACACTTGCAACAGGTGGTCGTGCTATTATAACATCAACACCTAACTCAGATGAAGATACATTTGCTACTATTTGGAAAGAAAGTCAAAACAAGTTTGACGAAAGTGGCAATGAACAAGATGTAGGTATTAACGGGTTTCATGGATTTACAGTTACATGGGACCAACATCCAGACAGAGACGAAGAATGGAAAAAGGCCGAGATAGGACGCATTGGGGAGGAAAGATTTAGACGCGAGTACGGATGTGAATTCTTAGTATTTGACGAAACGCTGATTAATAGTATTAAACTTGCAAGTTTAGAAGGGATAGACCCTTTGGAAAACATGGGGCAAGTGCGTTGGTATTCAAAACTCGATCCTAAACAAACATATTGTATTAGTCTTGATCCAAGTATGGGTACTGGTGGGGATTATTCTGCTATTCAAGTGTTTGAACTGCCAAGTTATAAACAAGTTGCAGAATGGAGACACAATACGTCGCCTATCCCGCAACAAATTAGAATTTTAAAAGATATATGTAATTACATCAATGACCAATGTAAAGCGCCAGCGGCAAATAATATATATTGGAGTATTGAAAACAATACAATTGGCGAAGCGGCACTACTTGTTATTCAAGATGTTGGTGAAGAAAACATACCCGGACTATTTGTGTCAGAACCTATAAGAAAAGGTCATATTAGAAAGTTCCGTAAAGGATTCAACACTACACATAGATCAAAAATAAGTGCTTGTTCAAAGTTCAAAACTATGGTGGAAAATGATCAAATGAAAATTTACAGCAAAGCACTTATCTCAGAACTCAAAGGTTTTGTTGCAAGTGGAACAAGTTACAAAGCAAAAACAGGAGAAACGGACGATCTTGTAAGTGCAGTGTTGCTTAATATTAGAATGATGGGTGTGCTTAAAGACTGGGATCCAAGGGTTTACAACACTTTCCGTCAAAATAGCATGGAAGAAGAAGATTATGAGCCGCCAATGCCGATCTTTGTTACTGGAGTTTATTAGATAAATATTAGCATGAAGAACTTAGAAAAAATTGCAGAAGAACTGTTCAATAAGATTCGAGGTAGATATCCTTCAATCACATTAGGTGATGAAGAATCAACTATTACAAATGTGCCGAATAAAGCACGGTTCTTTGATTTTGATTTCAAAGAAGGTGTAAAAGTAAATGTAACATTAGACACAGAAAGTCTAACAATACTTTACAACAATGAACTTATTGAAAATTCTCCAGATACGATTAAAAGTAACTGGTACAATTTTATGAAGGAAATGAGAACCTTTGCTAAGAAACGCATGTTAAAATTTGACACAAGAGACATAACAAAAACAAATTTAGATAAAAGAGACTATCAATATCTTTCTACAAATAGACCCGGAGATGAAACAATGAGTGAAAGTAAAATGTACGGAACTTCAAAGACAAGTTTCCAAGACATTGGCAATGCAAAAATGATTGTCAAGCATAGAGGTCCTGTTGATTTTGAAAATCCAGCAGGCAGAACACAACGTATCGACAGCATCTACATAGAGAGTGCTGACGGCGAAAGATTTAAATATCCGTTCAGACACCTAAATGGTGCAAGAGCAATGGCTACACACGTAAGCGAAGGTGGCAATCAGTACGACTCATTTGGAAAACACATCGTTTCACTCAGCGAAGAACTTTCTAAATTGCGTACATTCAAAACTTACATGAACAGATCAAATGTAATGGCAGAGGGTCTTGCTGGTTACATGGACATTGTTAATGAAAGAATTGAAACTGTTAAAGAAACAGTCTTTAAATTACAAAGACCAACACACTACAAAGAAGCGTTTGAATCATTTGAAGAAACAGTGATGGAAGAAGTACCAGAAGATGTTTCATCAAATTGGATTGATGAATTAACTATTCGTCAGTTCAACGAAGATCTAAAAAGTGTATTTCCTTATATCTACAATCTTGTTAAAGAAAACACAAAGCCTACAGAAATTGGTCCAGAAGATTTGTTAGGCGAGTTTGATGGTCCAGATGAAACAGAAGATGGCGGCAAGAAGGAACAATTACAAGCCTGGTATGACAAATACAGCAAGTATGAAAGCGATAACAGTGATGTCTTACCAAAAGGAATGTTCAAAGGCTACATGGACTCTGGTATTCTAACAGACGGTGTAGAAGAGAATGAATTCGCAAACTTAGTTAAACATTTTGGCGGCGACAGAGACGAAGCAGAAGACAAAGTTTTCAACGACGAGTACGAGAAATTTTTACCCATTACAACTGCAATGCGAGAAGAGTTTATGAAAATAATGGGTGATCTTGACGAAGACAAATGCAGAGAAGCGGCTAACATTTTAGGTGGTGAAAGTATGGACATGGAAGATGCGTATGCTTCACACTTAGACAATATAGTTGCTACATCAAAACACGAGCAAGGTCCGGAAGTTGACGAAGCAGATGCCATGAGCACAGGCACTGTAGCAGTGGGTAAAAAAGGCAAGACCAGAAGAGCCACAGGTATTAATGACAACCCCTATGATCACAACGATGGCGAAGATGAAACAGCATTGGCAAATGCCGCACTGTGGAACATGAAAGATGTATATCAAACCATAATGGCCGGTGAAGAACTTTCAGAAGACGATATATTCTCATATGGAGACCTTGTTCAATACTTGGAAATGACAGATATGCCTGATCATTACAGCAAGTTTTGGGACTTGGTTACAGATGCTATTAACAAAGCAGGTGGATTTGCAGGACAGGGTGCTTCACTTGAAGTGGATAAGAACATTGCACCAAAGATCAAATCACTGTATCAACAATTCAAAGCCGAAACAAAGGATATCGCAGGTGTCAAAGAAGGCAACGAGTTCGCACAAAAGGTACGTGAACTAAAAGCCAAAGGTGCTAAGCCAGGAACCAAATTCAAAACATCAGACGGTGAAGAACATACACTTGAAGATGCTATTAGATTAGCAGGACTACAAGTTGAAGACTTTTGGTCAGAAGAAGAACTAATGGCAGAAAAAGGCGCAGATGACGAAGAAGATGACGACACTATGGATGTCAAAATTGACAAAGATGGTGCTATTTCAAAAGCAGACGCTCCAGATGATTTACATGACAAAGAAGAAGAATTACCTTTAGATGAGTTTATCAAAGGACACTTTGATTATACTACTAATCAATTCCCTAAAGGTGAAACGGCTGTTATGACAGCGGTTGAAAAGAAGTATGGTGATGACAGTATCAAAGATGCTATGAACATCATGAAGGAATTGGTTACAAACCAAGATGAAGAAATGTCAAGAATTAAAACTTTAGCAGGTTTGGCTCACTAAGTCACTTTTTTGACAAAGTTTCACTTGACTTTATAAGTAAGTTTGTGTATAGTATATATTATGTGCTAAACACAATCAAGGCACTAACATTAGCCCATAGGCATTTATATAGGAGGCATTATTATGGCAACACTCGCAGAAATTAGAGCGAAACTTAAAGAACAAGAATCACGCACAGGTGGTTCTAATCAATCAAGCGGCGGCGACAACGCAATTTACCCATTTTGGAACTTGAAGGAAGGCGAACAGTCAACTGTACGTTTCTTACCTGACGGCGATACAAATTCAGACTTCTTTTGGAAAGAACGTTTGATGATCAAACTTCCATTTGCAGGTATTAAAGGTGAAACAGATTCACGTCCAGTACAAGTACAAGTTCCTTGTATGGAAATGTACGGCGAATCATGTTCAATTCTAAACGAAGTACGTGGTTGGTTTAAAGACTCAAGTCTTGAAGACATGGGTCGTAAATATTGGAAAAAGCGTTCATACATTTTCCAAGGATTTGTAACTGAAAATGGACTTAAAGAAGATTCACTTCCAGAAAATCCAATCCGTAGATTTATTATTGGTCCACAAATTTTCCAACTTATTAAATCTGCACTACTTGATCCAGACATGGAAGAACTTCCAACTGATTACACAGCAGGTGTAGACTTTAGAATTGTAAAAACTTCTAAAGGTGGATATGCAGACTATTCAACTTCTAATTGGGCACGTAGAGAGCGTCCATTATCAGAAGACGAAAAGTCGGCAATTGACAAACATGGTTTATATAATTTAGGTGACTTTTTACCTAAGAAGCCAGGTGAAGTTGAAGTTAAGGTGATGCAGGAAATGTTCCAAGCATCTGTAGACGGTGAAGCATATGACCCAGAACGTTTTGGTCAATACTTCCGTCCAGCAGGTATGGCGGCACGTACTGGTGATCCGAACATGGCGGCAAGCAAAAATGCAACTGCAACAAGCCAAAGTGCGCCAGCACCAGAGGCGGCAACTGCTCCAGTAGCAGAAACTGCACCAGCGGCAACTGCAACTGCACCAGTAGCAGATGAACCTAAAACTGACAACAAAGCGGAAGACATTCTTGCAATGATCCGTTCACGTCAGCAATAAGCAAACTTTTTAGGGAGTAGGCTTGTGTCTACTCCCAACTTGCTAAAGGAGATACAATGGCTAATAAAGCATTTGACGTTTCTAAGTTTCGTAAAAACTTAACTAAATCCATCACAGGCATGAGTAGTGGCTTCAATGACCCTACTGATTGGATTAGCACAGGTAACTATGCCTTAAACTATCTTATCTCAGGAGACTTTCACAAAGGTGTTCCGTTAGGTAAGGTTACTGTTTTTGCAGGAGAATCGGGTGCAGGTAAATCATATATCTGTGCAGGTAACATTGTAAAGGCGGCACAAGATCAAGGTATCTTTGTAGTACTAATTGACTCAGAGAATGCACTTGACGAAACTTGGTTACAAGCACTTGATGTAGACACATCGGAAGACAAATTACTTAAACTTAATATGTCAATGATTGATGATGTTGCTAAAACAGTATCAACATTTATGGCAGACTACAAGGAAATGGCTGAAGAAGAACGTCCTAAAGTATTGTTTGTAATTGATAGTTTGGGTATGTTGTTAACACCTACAGATGTAGATCAGTTTAACAAAGGTGATATGAAGGGTGACATGGGTAGAAAACCTAAGGCACTTACATCACTTGTTCGTAACACTGTTAACATGATTGGCTCACACAATGTAGGACTTGTATGTACTAACCATACGTATGCATCGCAAGATATGTTTGATCCAGATGACAAAATCTCAGGCGGTCAAGGATTTATCTATGCATCATCTATTGTAGTTGCAATGAAGAAATTAAAACTAAAAGAAGATGAAGACGGTAACAAAGTTACTGATGTACGTGGTATTAGAGCGGGTTGTAAGGTAATGAAAACACGTTACGCAAAACCGTTCGAAGGCGTACAGGTAAAAATTCCATATGAAACAGGTATGAATCCTTACAGCGGACTTGTAGACTTATTTGAGAAAAAAGGCATTTTATCAAAAGATGGTAATAGACTTAAATATGTTTCAAACACAGGTGAAGAAATCAAAGAATATCGTAAAGTCTGGGAAGCAGGCGGCGATGTACTTGATCAAGTCATGAAAGACTTTAGTAACCTTGCTGAAGAGGTAACTACCAATGATACTGAAACAGAAACAGTAACTGAAAAAGTTGTAGAACCTATTACCGAGGAGTAAGACGTTTATGGATAGTTCACAAATAGTAGATACTTGGAATCTTTTTAAAGAGCATACTGACAAGAAACAACTTGAAACAGTAGCAGAACGTTATGTTGACTTACTTGCCGATTATGGTACAAGTGACGAAGCAATGAAAGATTCGTTAGGTGTTTGTGATCATCTTGACGCGGCTATTAATTATTATCTTGATATAGATGAAGAAATGGTGGCCGATGATGATGATTGGGATTAATCATGTGGTATAGCAAAATATCAAAAGATATAAGCAAGATACCAGATGCTTTGCAATACTACGAAGACGAACTGGTTGAAGCGAAGAAAGAGTGTCGAATCTACGGCAACATCGAGAAGGCCGCGGCAAGTATGCCCGGTCTTGTCGAACATCGCTTCAACCAACTTCAAGAACTTGAAGCAATTCTTGAATACTTAAACATCGAGTTACGTAGACTAAGAAGTTCTTTCTTTAGAAAATATCTTGAAAACTACCAAAGAGCATTGAGTAGTCGTGATGTTGAAAAATACGTAGACGGCGAAGCAGATGTTGTTGATATGGAGAAAATTATCAACGAGTTTGCCCTGATGCGTAATAAGTGGTTAGGAGTCTCCAAAGGCTTGGATCAAAAGCAATGGCAACTTACTAACATTACAAAATTACGTGTAGCAGGAATGGAAGATGCCTCGATTTAAAACTAAAATTATTTGTTTAAAAGAAAACAATCATTCAGTTCAAATTGCAAAAGACTCTGTAACACAAGCAGAAAAATTTAATATACCTGTTGAATATTTTGATGCTATACACGGCAATGAGTATGTAAAACATTGTACAGAGTTAGGTGTTACAAGAGTTGGAAAAGTGAAAAAAGGACGTAAAGGAGTAATAGGTTGCTTCCTGAGTCATCTTTCACTATGGAAGCAATGTGCCAGAGATGGCGTTCCTTATATTATTCTTGAACACGATGGGTACTTTGTTAGAGAACTCCCAGACGACATTTGGAGTAAATTTGATCATGTTTGTAAACTTGACAATTTTGATCCATTTAGCAAACAATACGACAGAGAAGTAGAAAAGAGTTTAACTAAAGATGTTGTAATTATTGATTATCATAATCCTCATGCAAAAGGTAAAAAAGTATTAAATATTGTTGGTAATTATTTTAGAGGTGCATGGAGTTACATTATTAAACCTGAGGCCGCTAATATATTAATTAATTTTGTAAACGAGTATGGTATGATTGTGGCGGCTGATCAACAAATTGGATCTAACTTATTAGAACTTAAAACTACAAACGTACCTATAGCAAGACTTCATCCGTTTTATTCAATTGGAACTAATATTAACTCAGAAAGTCTTACTAAGAAAATATAAGGAACATAATGGCTAACTTACAAAAAAGAGATGACTGGTTTGTAGATTATCACGAGATACCACAGTTAGGTATTAAAGGAAAACGTGGTCTTAATGACAGAATTAAATTTTATGATCCTAATGACTTTGTAGGATCTACAGTAATTGATCTTGGATGTAATATGGGTCAGATGTCTTTTCAAGCAAAAGCCTGGGGAGCATCAAAAGTTACAGGAGTTGAATTTGATTGGACTGCTGTACAGAAAGCAAATCAAATCAATGCCCAACTTAACTTAGATATTAATTTTATTGTAGATGATTTAGACAGTAATTTTTTATGGACCAGTTTACCTAATTTTGATGTAGTAATGTTTCTTGCTGTAATTGACACTAAGGAATTAGAAAATAGATACGGAATTTTATCTAAAGCCTGCCGCAAAACAAATAAAGTAATGTACTTTGAAGGACATGGAAAACAACCACCAAGTAGGTATATTAAAAATATTATTGATTATACTGACTTCAGTGAAATTAAATATTTAGGAGAAACTCCTGTTACCCGTCCTTTTTTTAGATGTACAAGAAATAAATTAACAACTGACGAAGCAGTTCAAGTTATTTTAAATTCTAAATATAATAAAATTGCTGTTGTTGGAAAATCAAAGGCTGGTAAGACTACTATAAGAAAACAATTTGCTCCCCTAAACAATAACAAATATGCAATAATTGACGATCTTGTTGTTTGGAATGAACAACCTGCCCGCAAAATTAATAAAGCAGAAATACAAAATTTTAATAAATTTGTTTTATTTGATTATAGAGGAATAGAATATTATCCAGATGTTGATGTTGTAATTTTTGTTCATCCTAATGAAAATTTACTTGGACAATCTCGAAATCCTGCAAAGCCGTTAGTAAGTCCAACAATAAAACATTTTAACAATGTTAAAGAAGTTTATACTGTGATGTCTTATTAAATGATATTAATACCTA
>Ga0222719_10000898_pt1 | contig 29580 bp, 52 predicted proteins | sample C33_34DmetaG_FD_165039 | JGI IMG/M metagenome (GOLD analysis project Ga0222719, IMG submission 165039) | Estuarine water microbial communities from San Francisco Bay, California, United States - C33_34D | ecosystem: Environmental > Aquatic > Marine > Unclassified | place: USA: California...
TGCACTAAAAGATGGAGGTAAACAACGTGTTCAAGAAAAAGCTCTCTCAAACTGTAGAAAACTTCTTGATGTTCTACAGAACTACTTCGCACATCAGCCACACAACCTCAGAGCGTTTAGAATTTCTTCTGAGTTATTTCCATGTTATACTTTGGATTTCACTAAAGACTGGTATGAAGAAATTATGCCAGAGATATCAGAGATACTTGCAGAAGCAGGGCGAGTGGCACGAGAGTACTCAATTCGCCTTTCTGTTCATCCTGGGCAATATACTGTTCTTGCTTCTAATAAGCCTGACGTTGTAGAAAAATCTATTGAAGATCTAGAGTATCATGCCTTGTACGGTAAGTTAATGGGTTTACCAGCTCAAGATTTTTCTATGAATATTCACTTACAAGGACTCTATGGAGGAAAACACATTGATGGTATTAAGCGATTTGCCACACACTTCCCGTATCTCTCAGACTATGCACAAGGATGTCTCTCTGTCGAGAACGAAGATAAACCCAATGGATATGACATCGCACACACACTTGAACTTGCGCAACTTATCCCAATCCGTTGCACACTGGACACCCACCACTATGCCTGCCATCGAATGGTTGAGACAGAAAAAGTCTATCTCGGAGAAAAAACAGTCAACCGCAAAGTGCGTGATGTGGTACATATCACAGCGAACTCTGATTATTTCAAGGAAGCCGTCAAATCTTGGCGTGGCGTAAGACCTCTATTTCACAAATCACAGTCTTTTCACCCTGACAACGAAGCCTACTGGATGAAACCAAATGCACACTCAGAAACTTACTGGGACGAAGATCTGATGGCTAATCATGTTCCTATGCTTGAGTATGCCGACTTTGATATCGAAGCAAAGCATAAAGAGGTTGCAGTACAAGGTTTTTACGATTTTATTAAACAAGAGCAAGACTTTGCAGATGAGAGCATCCAATTTAAGAGAGTTGCTTAATTTTTAAAATATAATTTTGACTCTTTTTACTAATTTTGTATAATATATGTATTATGGCTGTACGTAAATTAGTTAAATCATCAAAAGGCGAACGTGCTTGGAAAACCATGAGTTCTTCCGTCAAACGAAGACCTCAACAGGAATGGTGTGCCTTTTATACTCCAATGGGTAGAATGGTATCTAAACCTGCTGGACGTCGTCCAAGAAATATGCACCCTGAAGAGTGGTGTGCTGCAAAGACTCCTTTTAAGAATATGGTTAGAAGGAGTTACTAATGGCACCTCGTAAAAAGAAAACAAAATCTACTGTAAATCAGGCTAAGGTTTATACTAAACCTACTCTTCGTAAACGTCTTTTTAATAAGATTATGAGAGAAGGCAAAGGCGGAGCACCTGGTCAATGGTCAGCTCGTAAAGCTCAGTTGTTAGCAGCTGAGTATAAACGTGCTGGTGGCGGTTATAAAAAGTAATGGCACCACGTATTCCACGAAAGAAAGGACAGAGAGCTAATTCTAAAAAGCACTCTGATTTGTACACAGATGAAAATCCTAAAGGTACTATTAAAGGGCTGGGTTTTGCTAAAGTTAAAGACGCTGTGGCTTCTGTTGCTAAAATTAAAGCTTCTGGCAAAAGTCATGCGCATAAAACGCAAGCAGCAATAGCAATGGAACAAAGAGCTAGAGAAATGGGTAAGAAGTCTGCTGCTGCAGTTTATCGTAAATTTATCAATGCTCAAAAAAGAATTACTGCGAAAAAGAGAAAATAATGGCACTTAAACCTACACAACGTTCACTTGTGAATTGGACTAGACAAGAATGGGGTTATTCTGATGAAAAAGAATCTAAAAAACCTCGTAAAAAACGTGGACGCTATTTACCAAAAGCAGCTTGGGCAGCTCTATCTTCTGGCGAAAAAGCTGCTACAAATCGTGCCAAGCGTAAGGGCACTAAAGCTGGTAAGCAGTTTGTAAAACAACCAAAAAAAATAGCAAAGAAGACTCGGTCTTATAGATGATTGTACCTGATATAGAAACTATCACTAAAGGAATTGGTGTTGTTACTGCTACCTTTGCTCTGATCGGCGGTGGATATACTCTATACGATAAGTTTGGATTTGAAGATCCTATTCTAACTTGGGCGCCAGAATATTTTGAAATTACAGATGGACCAGTTGATGGTGAATTTAAGGTAACAGCTGCAAGAGAAAAACACAGAGACGATTGCACTGTTGAAGACTTTGTTTTAGATATAAGAGATAGTGAACGAATAGTACACCCTGCAAGTCCAAGCATAACAAAGTTTATGGGACCTGCAACTGATAAAGTAGACACATTTGCATATAAAATTACTATTGATGAAGAACATCGTGATAAAGTAGCAAAAGGTTTAGCAACACTAGTCGCTTATATACATTATGATTGTCCGGAGGGTAAGGTTATTGTTAACTATCCAGACCATGATAATTTAAGGTTCAACATAGAATGAAAAGAAAAAAGCCAAAAATTAACTATGCTGATCTACTGCGAAAACATCGTGCAGGTAAATCTATAGGCTCTACAAACAGAGCAAGACTTGTTGCCCGTGGATTAATTGCTAGAAAATCTGGCAAACACAAGGGCAAGAAAATAGACTTAGGAAGAAGAGGAAAAAGCTAATGGCTATGCATAAGAAAAATGGAAAAACCATGAATGGTGGCAAAAAGACTATGGGTAAAATGCAAAATAAAGTAGACGGTCTTACACCAGCACAAAAGAAATTACCACCAGCACTTCAGGCAGCTATCCTGAAGAAGAAAAAAGCAAAAAAATAACGAGGTTAAAATGAAAATATTACTCACTGGGGGGAGTGGGTTCATTGGTAAATATCTAACGCCAAAACTTTCTCAACACGAAGTTTATCATCTTAAATCAGATTTAAGAGACTATGATAAAGTGCAAGAGGAGGTTTTGGCGTTTCAGCCTAATGTAGTAATTCACCTTGCAGCAAGAACTGAAGTAGAAGCATCTTTTTATGAGCAAATTACTTTTTCAGAAGTTAATTATGTAGGATCAGTTAATCTAATTGAAGCTTGTAAAGATCTTGAAGACTTCCAATTATTTTTATTTGCCTCTACTATGGAAACTTATGGTTGGCAGCCTGTATCAGATTTAGTAAGAGATTATACCTATATTCGTCCACCAGAAGCTTGGGCTTTTGATGAGACAACTCCACTAAATGCTAATGCACCTTATGCAGTAGCTAAGATTGCTGTTGAAAAATATCTTGAATACGCAGCAAGAGCTTATGGATTACCCTGGTGCGCTATACGCACAACTAATTGTTATGGTCGCTGGGATAATGCTTTTTTTGTTACAGAGTCAATTATTTCTCAAATGGTTAAAAGTGACATAGTTAATCTTGGTTATGCTGAACCTTATCGTAACTTTATATTTATTGATGATTTAATCAATCTGTATTTAGAACTTATTAAAAATGTAGAAGCTGCTAGAACACTTGGAGGATTTACAATTGGACCAAATAATCCCATTAAAATGCGTGACTATGCAGACTGGATAGCACAAAAATTGGACTGGACTGGCAAGATAAATTGGAATACTAGACCACATAGACCAGGTGAGATTTTTTACTTATCTTCAACTAATGATAAAGTAACTTCAATACTAGGTTGGAAGCCTGAAACTTCACTTGATGAAGGCTTAGATATCACTATTGATCTATGGAAAAAATAACTCCCACATATATTTCCGATCTATTCTTGGGTAGGCTAGAAGAAAGAGACTATAAATTTTCTCGTAAAATTTATTGGCATCTTAGTTCTTTAACTTTTGACTTAAGATCCGCAATATCAAATGAAAAATTTTTACAAGATTTTAAGTATAATGATGCCTTTTTTGTTTTTGATCATTCAAATGATCCTCTAACTCAAGATGCTTTTCTTACTTTTGGTAAACCTCTATTAGATTTATTTAATCAAAACAATATTAGCACAGATCGTATAATAGTATTATCCCCTCTTCCTAGTCAATTTTTTTATAAGTCTTATAATGAACCTAATTATGTTAAAGTTGCTCCCTATTCTGTAAGAGAAAAAACCTATTTTCATATATATCACAACAATTTATGGTATAATTTACAAAAAGATTATTTAAGTAAGATAGGAAAGTGGGGTAACACCGCTACCTTATCTTTTTCAATACCAAAAAAACCTGAAAAATATTTCTTAAGCTTAAGCAGAAGAGATTCTTTGAGTAGAAGATTTTTAAATTATTTAATGCATAAAGAGGGTTTATTTGATTTAGGGATTGTTAGTCATCAACGTTTAGAAGAAAATGGGGTTCATAAAACTCAAGACGAGTATTTACTTGAAATTAAACAACTTGCTGTGAGAAGTGATTTTGAAACGGATAAATTTTTAGAATATGGATATAAGAAACATTCATTAGAACCGCCTTTAAAGAAGTCAACTTCTGCCTATAGTCTATCTCTTCACCAAGATTTAAGTACAAAAGTGTGTTTTGAGATTGTATCTGAAACTGATATAAATGATTCCTTGTTTATGACTGAAAAAACTTTAAAACCTATTTTAAACAAAAGTCCCTTTTTATTGAATGGTAGTTATCTTACATTACAGCAGTTTAAAAAGCTTGGTTTCCAAACTTATGATTTATTATTTGATGAGTCTTATGATAGAGAGCCTATTTTTTATGATAGAATTATAGGAATGTTTGAAAATGTCAAAAAACTATGTAATATGTCTTTAGAGGATTGCTATAAAAAACTAGGCGTTGTTAAAGAGGTTTGCGATTATAACTACAATCATTTTTTAAGCCATGATTGGGAGTTTAATGTAGGTAAAAAAATACAAAATCGAATAGACGAGGTTTTAGGTGTATAATAATTTTAAGGGTCGTCGAAGAGTCTATAAACTTGATGATTTCTATAGGAAAGAGTGGGAAATTAAAGATATCTTTTCTCTACAAAAGTGGGCAGATAGAATGGATATAGTTTTTCCGGGATATGTATTAGACTATGGATTAAATGATAGTCATATGTTTGTTGATATGAAATTTATAAAAGGTATACCTGCTAATCAGATTATTCATGATCATGATTTTATTGAAAAAATCATAAAATTTTGCATTACTAATATAAAACAAACTATACCTTTTGCTCATATGGATTGGTCGATGTCTAATATTATTGTTAGTAATAATCGTATGGAGATGGTTGATTGGGATGCTCTTGGGCTTTATCCTTATTCTTTGGTTGAGTATAAACTTAATACTGATTTAAAACTAGCTTTTGGAAATAAAATGCAAAATTACATTTCTTTGGAGAACTACGATGTACAAAAATTTTAATGGAGATATTCTAAATTATAATTTAGAAAAATATAATTTTCCTAGATGGGCGCTTACCCGAATTAAAAAGCGATTTCCTCAAGTAAGTGATCTTGAGACAATTCATAAAACTGTTCCCCTAAAAGATATTTCTTCTTTACAAACTTGGGTTTCAGCAGGTTGTGAAACTGATGAATTTAAAGCTATACTTGATGATTTTTTAGTTGAAAATATTAAACCTTTGATTGATAAGGATTTTTTAATTCAAAGATTCGGAACATTACGGGTAGTAATACCTCAGCAAGAAAAAACAGGTAGACTGTTGCAACCTCATCAAGGAGTATTTGTAGGTAATGGCACTGGTTTACGTACTATTTGGACCCCTTTTACTAAAGCTTATGATTCAAACACTATGTGGATGTGTGATATTGATATTAGTAGACAGATGACTAAAAGAATAATTAAAGAGAAATGGAATCAAGAATTGTATCAAGAGTTTGCTCATAGTCATTCAAAACCTGTAACACTTGTTCCTGGACAGTCATGGCTTTTTAACCAAGAAATGATGCATGGTAATATAAATAATGAGACAGACATTACTAGAGTTAGTATGGATCTTCGTTGTATGATAAAAGGTGAAAACTATGGTCGTAAATACCCTGGCCAATATTTCAGACACCTGTATGACTGGAAAAAACCTAAAAGTAGCAGTATAAACTCTTCAGAGTCCTTTCTTACCTACGTAGGGTGGAACTCTAAATATACAAAACATATGCCTATGGTAATTCAAAGAGCTTTCATTGATAAGTATTTACTTAAAAATAATATTAAAATTAATGAATATACACAAGAAAATGAGTATTTAGATCATCTACCTAATTTGCAGGCTTTAACAAATACTATAGACAATATAGTTATGCTTAGTATATATGCTTTGCCTGATTTTGAGGAGTACAGACGTAAAATTTATGAAAGCGCTGTTGCTAATAATTGTTCCTTGCATTTTGCCCAAGAAGATATTATACTCAGATCAGAAGATGATATAAAAATTATTGAAGACTACCTCACTTGGGGTAAATCTTATTTAGATTGGAGACTAGATGTCTAACGTTTTTACTAACTCAAATTTTGCAGTTTTATCTATTATGGATGTTATAAATTCACATTCAAATGATTATGTTGGTAGTACAGTTTTTATACAAAGAAAACCAGAAAGTGATTATGGTAATATTACAATTCTTACTTATGAAGAAAACAGTTCCTATAATCTTTCAAGAGAGGATTTTAATGTTCAGGCACGTTTTGAAGCAAACGCAGTACCTTCTATCGTTTCAAGACTGTCTGCTCCCGCTGACGGTAATGTAGTATTATCAAATTCAAATATCAGTCCTACTAGTTATCGTGCTAATGGAACACCCATCACTTAACTACTTTACAAATCAGATATTTCCATGTGAAATGAATTTAATTACACAAAAAGTAGTTAAGTTCATTTCACAACGTTTTAAAGGTGATTTCTCTATTGTTGATTTTACTTGGTTTAATCAATATGATAACTCAATATATGATATAGAATCAGACTATATTATAGCTGTGGACGTCGCTGATCCTCCTTATTATTTTTTAAAAGATAAACTATCTTGGATTAAAAAGCTCAATAAGCCTGTTATATTTGTAGGACCTCCTAATAAAGAGTTTCCTGTTGTTATTCCTTACTTAGCTTGGCTTCGTCATAGACCTCAATCTTATAAAGAAAAAGAGTCTTTAGATAATTTTTTTGTATCCTTCAATAGAAAACCTCATCCCCATAGAGAGTTATATTTTAACCTTTTAAATTCTTTTGCTATATCTAATCGCGGTCTAGTAAGTTATCATGATATTAATCCATTACATGAGATACACTCTCTAGTTTTAGATACAGATATTGTTTATATGCAAAATTTAGCTCAACAAATTGATGAAAAACAACTATATTCTTCTTTTGAGATTATCTGTGAGACCTCTCCCTCAAACAATCATATATTTTTGACTGAGAAGTTTAATAAATGTGTTGCATCTGAAACTCCCTTGTTTTTAGCAGGTAATTATAAGGCTTTATATACTCTAAAAAAGTATTATGGGTTCACTGATTTTGGACCAGATGATTCTTATGATTTATTACCTACCTATGAACAACGTACGCTCAAGATGCTCTCTGTAGCAGATTCCTTTTTTGATTACCCCATAAATTCAGTTTTTGACAATGCTAAGAAAAATGCATATCATTTGTTTAACCACTTTGATACTATCCATGATAGTATTGTGGATAAATATATTGAAAAGAGCATTAATTATGTTAAAAACAGCAACTCGTATGGCGTTTCTTTCTAAATTAATTTATGAAGATTATGAAACGATCAACACTAAACTTTTAGGGATGGGATTTAAAGACTGGTTTTGGTTTGATAAAGACGGTACTCAAGCTTTTATTATAAAAACAGAAAAAGAAGTTGTTATCTGTTTTAGAGGTACTGAGCCTGATCAATTAACTGACGTTCTTTCAGATCTTAAAGCATGGCCAAAACGTAGCCGTGAAAAAGGACTGGTTCATTTTGGATTTGCACAAGCTCTTGATAGAGTCTATGATAAAATGATGGAGCAGATTCAGCGTTTTGATATGTCAAAAGTTGAAAAAGTAATCTGCACAGGTCACTCATTGGGTGGGGCTTTAGCTACTCTTATGGCAAGCCGCATTGATGCTGAAGAAGCATATACCTTTGGGTCTCCCCGTGTAGGTTCTCGTTCTTTTGTTAAGGAAATGAAAGCTGATAAAATTAAACTTTATCGGTTTGTTAATAATAATGATATTGTAACTAAAGTGCCTTTAGCTCTTATGGGTTATCGTCACTATGGTGAACTATGTTATATTAACCACTATGGTAATATACGCAAAATGACTCCTTGGCAACGAATTAAAGATCAATGGCGCGGTCGTTTTAGAGCTTGGCAAAAACGTGAATGGTTTGACGGAGCTAGAGACCACTCTATGGATTTATACTTTAAGAAAATAAAAAATGTCAGTCTACAGAGCTAGGACTTCCTGTCCAGTATGTAATAATCAAGAAGAGGTTTGGTTTTCTAATGGGAAAATTGAACCTCTTGATGTTGTTGAGTGTCCAAAATGTGAGCATATGTTTGAGCCTCAAGATTTTGTATCTACCTTCCTTGAAATGAAAAATAATTCTACCATATCAGCAGCCTATGTAAGCCTTTAGTTGCTTTACACTTTGTTTTTAGTTATTATTACTTATCATAAAAACAAAGGAGCAAATTATGGGCAAGAAAAAATCAAGAGCACATCAGGTCTCTAAAGGTGAACGCCGTTGTGTTAATAAAAACCTACTTAAATCTATCCGTTTAGCTTACTTATCTTCTGATGAGAGAATCCGCAATCAGATTGCTGCTTGGCGTGCAGGCAAAAACGTTGTGCTAACAGTTCCTAATCCAGACAAAAAGAATACTAAAGAACGTATGATTCGTATCCCAGCTGTAGAATACTGGGGTTATCCTCGTCAAATGTCTTTGAAGATGCGATAATGCCTGAAGGTCCAGAATGTACACGCACAGCCCGACAAGTTGATCGGGCTGTTCGCGGTAAGTCTTTAGTAAATATAAACTTTATCTCTGGTAGGTACACTAAGAAGTTACCTACTGGTTTTGCTGATTTTTATATAGCATTAGAAGAAATGCACTTACCTGTTAAGGGTGTATACAATAAAGGTAAATTTATCTGGTGGGAGTTTGGTGACTTACTGCCTATTTGTTATATGTATACTACTCTTGGTATGTCTGGTAACTTTAAGCTACAACCTTCAAAACATACAAGGATTGCTTTTTATTTTGATGATGACTCTGCTATCTACTACAACGATATGCGTAATTTTGGTACTGTTAAGTTTGTTTTTGAAGAAAAGGATCATCAAAGAAAGCTTAACTCTATTGGACCTGATATGCTTAATAATCCTTGTACTCTTAGCGAATTTATTCATATTGCTAGACGTAAGCCTAAATGGACAGTGGTTAAGTGGTTGATGGATCAAGGTCAGATTTCTGGAGTTGGCAACATCTATAAATCAGAATCCCTCTTCTTAGCAGGGCTAGATCCTCGTAGACTGATGGAGTCTTTTTCAGATGAAGAACTTGAGAAACTTTACTATGCTATCTGTAAAATACTAACTGCTTCTTATGAAAGTGGAGGAGCGACTATTCGTAACTATTCAGACCTACATAACAATCACGGCAAATATACTAGGTTTGCTTCTAGTCCTAAAGAGATGCTTGAGGCTAGACAATCTCGTGTGATGGTTTACAATCAAAAAGAAGATATTTATGGTAATCCTGTTCAACGATTAAAACTGAACGATGGACGTACTACATTTTGGTCACCGGAGGTACAACACTAATGACTTGGTCTAGTTATAATCCAGTAGAAAAAATGCCACATATTTATGGTGAGCATGTAAAACAAGACGGAGTTCTAATTCCGACTACCGATGAAGTAGCTTGGCAACATTATCGCTGGCATCGATGGGTTTATAACAAGTTTGAAGTAGCAGAATCACAAGGACTGTCTTGTGGTCTTGTACCTACTGAGCCTACTGAATTTCCTGTGGTAGTTAAACCTGTATTTAACTTAATGGGAGGAAGTATCAATGCTCGTGTTTGTCATAACATGGATGACTACCGTGCTATAACTGATCCAGGATGTTTTTGGTCTCCTTATCATTTTGGTGAACATCATTCAATAGACCTTATACTACTAGACGGTCAAATTATGGAAATGTTTTCGTTTAGAGGTGAGAAGCTACAGTTTGGTGCTTTTGATTTTTGGTCTCTCAATGACGATGAAACTGACGATGAGTTATTAGAACTTATAGAACCATGGGTAGAAGAGTATATGGATGGCTATACGGGCTGTCTTAATATTGAAGTTATTGGTGACTATATCATCGAAGCTCAACTTCGTATGGGTGATATTGATAGGTTAGGAGACTCTGAGTTACTGGAAGCTATTTGGCATCTTTATAACTTTCATGAATGGGTCTACAGTCGCAATGATCAAACTCCCACTGAGTTTTATATAGCTGCTCTATTCGCTCAACCTAATAAACAATTTAATATAGATTATAAACTATTTGACTATATTGTTGGTGATGCGCTAGTTTATTATCAAATTGATGATCCTGATATGTATCATACAAATCCTCCTTCAGGTAATAGAGTTGCAGTATTTTGTGACTACGAACTTGATAATGTAGTTTGGGCTAGAAATATATGTGCTGCTATGATGAAACCTGATATTGATGGAAAGTATCTTCAACCTCTTGAAGGATACACGGAGTTAACTATATGAATATAGGATTTATTGGTTTAGGTAAATTAGGTTTACCAAGTGCTCAGTTATTTGTAGAAATGGGACATAAGTTAGAGGGTTATGATGTTGAAGATAGAGATAACTCAGATATTAATATAGTTAGTACAATAGAAGAAGTAGTTTCGCACAAAGATATAGTATTTATTGCTGTACCTACACCACATCAAGAAGGCTATGACGGTAGTAAACCTACTCACAATCTTGAAGCAAAAGACTTTATGTATGAAACTTTAATAAAAGCTGTTGAACAAGCTGATAGCTTTATGACAGATAAGCAGTTGCTAGTTATAATTTCAACTGTTTTACCAGGAACAATTCGTCAACACATACATCCAAAAGTTAAAAATGCCAGATTAGTATATAACCCCTACTTAATTGCTATGTCAACTGTTAAGCAAGATTTACTAGATCCTGAAATGATTATTGTCGGTACTGTAGACGGTAATAACAAGGGATACGATGATATTGTTAAATTACAAAAGTTTTACAATTCTATTTGTAACGAGGGCTATAGGTTTGTAACAGGAACTTGGGAAGAGGCAGAATGTATTAAAATCTTCTATAACACATTTTTATCTACAAAGCTGAGTCTGGTAAATATGATTCAAGATGTTGCTCAAAAAATTAATCATTCAGACACTGATATAATTACTCAAGCTATTGCTAATAGCTCTAAAAGAATTACTAGTTCAAAATATATGAAAGCTGGTTTAGGAGATGGAGGTTCTTGTCATCCTCGTGACAATATAGCTTTGAGATATTTAGCACAAAAATTAGATTTAGGTTATGATTTATTTGATGCAATAAACTTCTCTAGAGATATGCAGGCTAAAAATCTTGCTAAAGCTATTTTAGAACATGGAAGACGTATTCAATTTAGCAGTGATTATTATAAGCCTAGTACTCAGATTACTGATGGGTCTTATAGCTTGTTAGTACAGTATTATATAAACGCCCTTGGTGGGGTCGTTGTTGATAGTAAACCTGAAGTTTTTGTTATCATTCATGAAGGCGACCCTGTACCTGACGACGTAAAAGTATTTGACCCTTGGAGAACTTATAAAGGTAACAATAATTGTGTATACTACGGTAAGACTAGATAATACGCATTGTAATTTGCATAATTCTAATATTTTTGTTAATATATAAAAAATTAGGAGAATTATATGAAACGCTATAGACCGTCTAAACATACAATGCAAGAAGATCATGACCGTTGGTTACGTAAACGCGGTGTTCATCCTGAACAACTAGCTAAAAAACACAAAGCTAGTACTATTATTCCCTCATATAAGACTGAACGTGTAGCAGATACATCCGACTTTGTCGGTAAGATTGTTTATCGCAAACAACTTACTCAAGAGGAGCGAGACGCTGTTACTGCAAAATACACTATAGGACAGGCCTATAATAAAGGGGGATTAGTAGTTCTATCTTCTAAGGAAGCAAATGACGCTGCAACAGGTAAAAGAAGAACTTGAAGAGTTTTATATATACCAAAATATGTTACACCATGACTGTGTAAAAAATTCTTTAATGCTAGTTTGGCATTGGAAATTAAATCCTTATATGGTTCATATAACTGGTCACTGTGTTGTCGCTTGTCCAAAACGTAAAATACTGATTGACCCTACTGTAGGTTGTATCTGGAATACTAATACTTTTAATAAAGACTTTTTTATGAAATTACTCAAAGGAAAAAGACCAGATGAGTATTTAAGTTGGTATATAGAAGATAAGTATAGATTTTGGTGGGACTACGCTTTTAAGTATGAAAAAAATAAACATAGATTTGAAACAAGAGAAGAGTGGGATGTTGATTTAAAACTTGAGATCTCGTCTTTTCAAATATCTAGTAAAGTCTATAAAGATATAGGTAAATTTTCGGATTATATGAGATGAAACGTGGTAAAAGCAAAACAATGAGAGAGTATATTGAGATTCGTATTGAGCAACTCTCTGAAGATAGAGAGCTAGCTAGAGATGATTATGACAAAATGTGGTATTCAAGAGTAATTCAAGAACTAATATGGGTGTTAGAAAATGACAAAACTGATTGATCAAGTAGAAATAAATAAATATGCTAATGATTTTATTCGTCGTGTCGAAAAGCAGTGTCAAGAAGAAGTGTACACTGAGTTTAAACTAGCTATGATTAAACTTGATTGGAGTCCGAAACGTAGATGTTCGCGTGGTGGATTCTACGCTGATGGGCCTGGTATTAATATCGCTATGCACCATCTTGTAAAACCACAAGGAGATATATATTACTCTCAAGAATACAAGTCTTTTGATAATGATCCTGAGATTGGGGGCATCTACTCTCGTAACCGCTGGCATAGACTAGAGATGGTAATCCTTCACGAAATCGCTCATGCACTTCAGTACTATTCTTATAGATTAAACAACTATAGATGTACTCCTCACGGTCCTGCTTTTAAAAACTTTTATCGTAGACTTCGTAATATACACTTAAACCCCTTCCTTGAGGATCAAAAAGAGTTAGGTGATTATTATAAAGAAGCTAAAAGGCAGATTGAGAAGCTAGATCAATTTGCATGGATGAATAGAGCCGCTAGTGCTAAAGATTCATAATTTAACCCCTGACTCTTTTCATAAAAAATACCTGGTTACTCAAAAAAAGGCAACGACTCTTTCCGACTATTGCTGGTCTCTTGGGTTGCCTTTTTCCTTTGACGAAGATTCTTATTTATGTGAAATTGAATTACCAAAAGGTGCAGACATAAAACTAAATCTACAAGAGATAGATTGGAGTTTTTTATCTAAAAATAAGTCTAAAAAACTAATTTTAACCCATAGAATAATATATTCTTTATCTGAGTTTAGAGAAGAATTAAATGAAATAATAATTAAAAATGATTTACATGGAAGAGTATTTTGGCTTTCCATGAATCCTGTAGATTTCAAATTTAAAAAGCATTGTCTTTTTAATCTTCTTTTTTTAGATAGTCTAATTCATGCTACTCTTGAGTTTAATATTCTTCGTTTATATGAAAAGTTTAAAAAAAATAGTACATTTAATATCTCTAAAGACTATTTTATTAAACACAATGACTCTAGCATATATAAGCACAGTTTACTTTACGAGGTTAAAAATCAGCAACGAATAAGTTTTGATGATTGTGATAAGTATTTTTTATCAGCATCTAGAGTTCAAAAAGCTCATAGACTTATAGCTACTTATTTAATTAAGAATAATACTGCTGTAGACTCTGTAATTACTCAGCATGGATTTAATGATGATTACTTGGATTTAGAAAATTATTTAGATGCTCATAGAGATGATCTAGAAAAATTTGGTATTAGTTTATCTGAATTACTTAAATTTAGAACATTTAGGGGGTCCTCTTTTGGATCAGAAGTCTCAGATAAATTTATAGGCACAATATCTGATCACCAACAAGTAATTAGTGAGTGTCTTGTTAACTATGTTAATGAAACTACTTCTAATGATGTAGAGATATTTTTAACAGAAAAAACTTGGGGTAATTATTTATATGGGAGGCCTTTTATCTTAAATGGTAATAAAGGCTCTATTGCTTATCTAAATAAGTATTATGGTTTTAAATCTTTTGAAGGTCTTTTTGATGAAAAATATGATCTGATGGATAGTTACGTAGACAGAGTTTATTACGGGGTTGAAGAACTCGTAAAGTTTTGCTGTTTAGATTTTAAACAAGCAAAAGAGAAGGTAGAATCACTTGAGGCAGTTTATACTCATAATTACAAAGTTTTTAACTCTATTGACTTTAAAAAAATGTTTTTAAAGGTTTTTGATGGCATCTAATTACTGTTCTAGACCTTTCAATGAGATGCATATAGAAGAGAACGGTAACGTTACTCCTTGTTGTGTTATGCCTTCAAATAGATTTTTTATGGGTAATGGTATAAAAGATTATTTTTATGGTGATAGTTTAAGAATATTAAAAGAACAGTTTTTAAACAATCAAAAACCTGATAGTTGTGAATACTGCTGGGATGCAGAGAAAGTAAATCTTAAAACACATAGAATAGATAATAAAACTGACGGCATACATCAGATGCATATCAGGCTGAACAATGTCTGTAACTTTAAATGTAGAATGTGTAATCCTAAATTCTCGTCTGCTTGGGAAATTGAAAATAGAAAACATAATTACTTTATACATGATTATTCTACTCAGAAAGACGTTTTTGACTATGATCCTAATCTTTTACCTTTTATAGTAAAACTTGCAAAAGCAAATCAACTTAAATTTTTAAATATTTCAGGCGGAGAGCCATTAATAACTGACGCTCATTATAAACTTTTAACCTATTTGTTAGAAAACGGTGCAAATAATTTGATTCTAGGGTATTCAACTAATCTTTCAAATTTAACTTATAAAAACATTGATCTCATGTCTCTTTGGTCAAAGTTTTATCAAGTATTAATTGAGGCTAGTTGTGATGGCTGGGGTGACGCAGTTGAGTACTCTAGGACTGGTTTTAAACGTGATATATTTATGAAAAATTTTATAAAAGCACACAGCTATATTAATAGGATTAACTGTGTCGTTAATATTTATAGCGTATGGACTTTACCCTATATTGAAAAAATATGTGATAAGTTTGGTGTTAAGCCTATATACTCCCCTTGCTTTTTACCAGATTTTCTAAACCCCCAACACTTATATAGAGAAGACAAAGATGAATTAAAAAAGCTTTATGAGCCGTATCCTAGACTACGCCAAGTTTTTAATGATTATATAGATAGAGATAAAGTAACTTTAGGTAAAGATATGTGTGAATATAATCTCTTGCTAGATTCATATCGTGGAACTGATTTCTTTGAAACTTTTCCTCAGTATAGGAAATACTATGATTCTGGTAGCTAATGGTTGTTCTCATACTGCAGGAGCTGAGTTAGAATACATCAGTCAACGTAGATGTTATGAAAAAGCATGGCCTAAGTATTTATCTGAATTACTGGGATACACACACCTAAACTTATCTGATTCTGGAGCTTCTGGTCATAGAGTTGTAAGAACTACAATGAGATATGTAATTGATCAGTTTTCTAAAAGAAAAAACTTATCAGACCACTTTTTTATTATTAATTGGCCTGGAGCTCATAGAACTGAATTAAGAAAGCTATCTGATGGATCAGATGAAGAGCAACTCTTATTTTATGATGATGAATGGTTACCTTTAATCGTAGGTAATGATGAATCTTATAAAAGAACTTTTTCTAAAAGACTTTATACCTATTATAAGTCTTGGGTTGCAACATCTGAAGCTATAAAGCCTAGATTAGATTATTTACATGATATAATTCTTTTACAAAACTTTTTCTTACTTCATAAGATTAAATTTCTTTTTTGGTCAGCAAGTTATGTGAATTTGACTCCTGCACACAAAGAGTTAGAAGGGTATAAAGGTTTAATTCATTCTAAAACTTTTCCATATTTTACTGACGTAACTCAATCATATACTGTTTTACTTAAAAACAATGGTCAGAAAATATCTGAATACAGCTTACATTCACACTATGACGAAAACGCTCAACGTTGGTTTGCATCTTATTTACATTCTTATCTTGCCAACTCGTCTATAATTTAGTATGATAGATAAAATTATGGAGAAATTTATGGCAGAATATCTAGTAAGGAGAGCAAAGTATGGATTCGAAGTGGCAAAGTTTGAAGAATCGAGTTATCCCATTGATGTTTACAGTATCACTGGTAGCAGATGTTTTTGTCCTGCTAGGACTCGTTCTTGTAAGCACATGAAGATATTTAAAGCATGGGAACGTAACGGTTCCCAACCAGGTGAGGTGTACGATGACACCGCAAAAATTATTAATAGGTTGGTATAATGGAAGTAATTGTATTATCAGGTGGGTTTGATCCTGTACATGATGGACATATTAGTATGTTTCGTGAAGCAGCTGAGAAATATGACCATGTGATTGTAGGACTTAATTCTGATGATTGGTTGACTCGTAAGAAGGGTCGTGCCTTTATGTCATACGATGTTCGTAAATCAGTTCTTCAATCAATTAAATGGGTTGATGAGGTTGTAGGATTTAATGATGATGACAATACTTGCTGCGATGTGTTAGAATATGCTATTTCAACCCATACAAATGTATCTTTTGGTAATGGTGGTGACCGAGCAGGAGGCAACTTTCCTGAATTAGAATATTGTAAGCAGAATGATATTCAAATAGACGACACACTAGGCGGTGATACCAAAATTAACTCGTCTTCAGATATACTTGCACAATGGACTTGGCAATTAACAAAACGTGATTGGGGTTTATGGAAAGTTCTTGCTGACTACCAAACTGTAAAAGTTAAGGAGTTAGTCGTAAATCCGAAGAGTGAATTGTCTTGGCAATCACACGAAAAGAGAAATGAAATCTGGTTTATTAGGCAAGGAACTGCTACAATTTACTATTCGTCTGATGATGACGGAGAAGAGGTATTTAAAACTACTAAGAGGGAAAACCAAACTTTTGATATACCAGTAAAGAAATGGCATCAGCTTGTTAATGAAACTGAAGAACTACTTTCTATTATTGAAATTCAGTATGGTTCTGACTGTGTTGAGTCAGACATCCTTCGCGGCAGTCGTCCCTCAGGAGATTACTTGCCTAGCTACTAATATCTATTGGGAGGCTAGAAATCAATCTAAGGAAGGTATGATAGCTGTAGGCTCTGTTACTAGAAATAGAGTACATGATAAGCATTTTCCTAATAATTACTGTGATGTAGTATATCAGGCAAAACTATCAAAATGGTGGTTTGAGCATCATCAACGTGAAGTACCTCTTAGAAATAAGTGTCAGTTCTCTTGGTATTGCGACGGTAAACCAGATGATATTCCTTTTCAAGACAAAGAGCTATACGAGCGCATAAAGCGTTTAGCTGTTCGTATCTATTTCGGTTATACCCCTGATAACACCTTTGGGTCAAACTTCTACCATGCTGATTATGTTTATCCACTTTGGGCTGATACCATGACACATACAGTTACTATTGATAATCATATTTTCTATAGATCAGAGTAATGAATATTTATCCTAAAGAACTAAGAGGTTTTCGTGGTGAGTATGTTAATAGTTACTTGTGCGAGACAGAAACAATATTTTTTAACTATTTAAACAAGTACGTTGACAATAGTTTTATATTCTCACTTACTTTTTGGTATACCGAATCTAATCAAGTTCTTTATGATACTGATTTCTCATCTTATGATTATATTTTTATGTTGGATTTTTTAGATCCTCCTGATTATCTTAATAAATGGGATGAAGTATATAGTATTTTTAAAGGTCATTTAGATAAGTGTTATGTTGTTTCATGCCCTTATAAAAACCCTTATTTTAAAACTTTACCTTTTGATCACTTTTTTCATTTTTATTCAGACTTCAGTACTAATCGTGTTTATCCTAGAAAGCATAAAAAGAAATTTTTATCGTATAATGGTAGACCTCACACTCACAGAATTGAGTTACTAAAATATTTATATAAAAAAGATTTATATAAAGATGGGTACGTTTCAGGTAGGCTAGATAAAAATAAATCTTATTCTAATGATTTTAAGTCTTTATTCCCGATGATTTTGAAAAATGATGTATCTATAAAGATGCAAAATCAGCTAAATAATCAATTAAAGACAACTCCGTACAACTATTATGCCCCAGTTAATATAGTAACTGAAACTTCTATTAATGCAGACCACGTTTTTTGTACTGAAAAGCTATGCAAATCTATAGTTAGCAAGCAAATTACTATGTTAATAGGCAGTCCTTTAACTTATAAATATTTAACTAATGTTTATGGATTAAAGAATTATGGATTTGATTTTGAACCTAGAATAGCTGATTATTCTTTTGATTATAAAATTAAATACTATTGCAGTTTTCTTAAAGAAACAACTTTAGACGATTTAATAGCTATTTATAAGGAAAAAGAGGATATACTTGAGTACAATAAGAATAAAGTTTTAAAGGAGTTCAAGCAGATCTCTTACAATTTATTCTTGACTTCTCTTAAAAAACATCATATAATTCACTCATAGATGCTCGAAAGAGGTCTATTACATATCTTGCTTAATTAAAAGGAGAAAATGATGACTGGATCATTCGCTTATCCAAGAAGCGCATTTTTGGGCTTCGACCATATTTTTGATGAACTACAAAAAATCCGTGCTCATGCAAACGACGGATACCCTCCTCACAATGTGATTAAAACAGGTGAAAAAACCTATACGGTTGAACTAGCAGTTGCTGGTTTCAAGAGAGATGATTTATCTATTGAAATCAAAGATCATGTGCTCACTGTCAAAGGTGAACGAGGTCAACGCAGACCAGAGGAGCAATACATCCATCGTGGACTAAGCACTCGAAAGTTCTCAAAATCATACAGACTCAGCGAGTATACAGAAGTCGTTGGAGCTGATCTTGTTGATGGTATTTTGTCTGTTGACTTAGAGGTAATTGTGCCTGAAGCCAACAAACCGAAAATGATTACTATTAAATAAGATAGCGTCTCTTATATAACTATATAAGGGAGAAACGCAATGTTAAAAAACATATATAGAATCTTCTTTGGAGACATTGATGATGAACGTATGTACAGATGGTGTCAGGTTGAGTTTAAAAAAGATGCTGATTTTGCGTATCACCTAATGAAAAAGGGAGATAATCCCATAAAACATATAAGGAGTACGCAACAATGAGTGCAATTTTTAATAAGACTATTACCTTCTTTGAGCGTGTCGGACGCGCTCGTGCAGCTTCAGAAATGGCTCGTATGGGCTATCAAGAAGAAGCAAAAAGGTTGTTGATTAATGCTTAAATTTTTCAAAAACCTACTTTCTGCCCAAGATCCTATAGAAAAGTATCTTTCAGAAGCTTCAGATCATGTAGATTTGGAGAACCGCATGAAAGAACTGAAGTACAAAGGAATCTGGGTATAATGTGGCCTTACACACAAGAAGAGAACGACATTATCTCAAAACAATAAGCGAATGGAGGGCTTGTGCCCTCCATTACATAATAAGGAGATTTAAATGAAAAAATTAATCGTAGCAGCTACTTTTGCTGCACTTCCACTTTCATCTTTCGCAGCAGATGTAACTACTACAGTAGGCGCAGAACGTAGCCTTGAATCAGAAGTAAATACACTTTATGGTTCTTTAGGCTATGGTATTGCTACACTAGGCGCAACTATGGAAGACACCGCAACAGATTCAGGTCAGTTCAATATTCAGAAGTATGAACTTGATTTTTCGCAACCTGTCGGACCGGTTACTCTTTACATGAAGAATGACTTTGATGATGGTATGAAGCATACTGAAACCGTTATTGGCGGTAAAATTTCATTCTAATTATTTCTTAATTTTTAGAATACTGAAAGGAGTTGAGCAATCAGCTCCTTTCTTGCTTTTTGCTTAAATTTTTTGTAAGATAAATAAAATAACAAACGGAGATATAAATGTCACTCAAAGGAACTATTACTTTTAATATTCGTCCAGACTACGATCAGGATGTTACTACTTCAACTCATGTTGTGCCTAGCTCAGAATACTCTTTTGAGTTTGACCATACAGAAGGTTTAACACTTTCTACTGTAGATATTCAGTATCACTTCAATGCATGGCTACGCTCAATCGGTTATGTAATTGACCACGAAGACCAATAGGGGCTAAGTGTTACGGCAGCACAGCTGATTCCACCTCAGCGGGATAGGGTTCAATTCCTTACGCCCCTGCCAAGCGGGTATAGTATAACGGCTATTATTACAGCCTTCCAAGCTGAGGATCGGGGTTCGAGTCCCCGTACCCGCTCCATGTCCCGTTCGTCTAGTGGTTTAGGACACCGCCCTTTCACGGCGGCAACACGGGTTCGAATCCCGTACGGGATGCCATTTTTTAGGAGTCAATATGACTACAAGAGATCAGTTAGTTGTTGCTTTTTGTGCATTAGGAATATGGGTAGGATTAAAACTAGTTTTTACACCTGATTTTCTAATTAGTATGTTAGGTTATGTAGCTATTTATAGTAACTACAACATTTTTTTACGATATGCCTTTTGGCGTAGATATAATTGAGAGGTTTAAATGGCCGTTAAAAAGAATAGAAATAATAAGGTTTTAATGATACCTGAAGGCGAGAAGAGGGATTCAGCATCTTTTCATTTTGTACACGCTAAAACCTTAAATCAACTTAGAAATGCAAAGAAACTTAGAATGAAAAAATACCATCCTGGACTTAGACAGCATGTATGGTTCATTGAGGCTAAGATGCCTCCTCATTCTAAATAGGAGAAATAATGAAAAATACTATAGTAACTATAGCAGGCATTTGGGCTTGCTCATTTCTAGCTGGATATGCTTCAGCAGAAGAAATTAAAGATCATTATAAAAATGTGATTAATCGTATACCATATACTGTAGAAGTCTGCACAGAAGGTAATGGTAAGTCAGATTTAGATAATTTTATTACAGGAGCAATTATTGGTGGGGCAATAGGTAATAATGTTCCTGGAGAAAAGAACGGCGGTGCTTTAGGCGCAATACTTGGTGGAGCACTTAACACTGAACGGAATAAAACTCCTCAGTGTAGAACTGAAACTCGCTATAACGAAGAACAACAAACAGTTTACTCGCACTCAACAATTACCTTTTGGTCAGAGGGTAAACAATACACTTTGAAATTTAGAAAGAGATAAAATGAGAGAAAAACTTATCAAAGCATTTATAAGTCACGCACAAGGTCATATCGACAAGCACGTAGCAAATATTGAAGTATATCTTGCAAATCCAGTTGGTATTGGAGAACACTCTGATATTATGGAAGCAATTGAGATAGAAATGAAGCAGGTTGCTGAGTATGATGATATGCTTGAGATGATGAAAAAATACTTTACTGAAAAAGAGATAACAATCACTGTAACAGGATATGAGGGACCATAATGGAAGCAATCGGTATTGTAGTAGTTCTATGGGCTTGGACAAACCTTGACTTTATTACCACTAAAAATGAACAAATAGCTCAAGGATATGATTGGGTTGAGATTGACTGTCGAGAACCAGACAACACTGTTCCTTATTTCACTATCAAAGGCAAAGTTTGTTATAAACTTGTAAAATGATTTATATCTACGGTACTTGTTGGAGTAATTCAAGAATTGATTCTTACTTATGGACTAATATAGTAAGAAAACACTTTAAGTGTAAAGTAAAAAATTACTCATTTACAGGAGTATCTTTTGATTGGTGTTTTTCAAAGATTGATAGAACAAAACATCTTTGGAAACCAGATGATATTATACTTTTCACAGAACCTGACTTAGATCGAAAATGGTTCTTTAAACGGTATCCTGGCATATCTCAGAAGCATCGTATTTTAAGCACTAATAGATTGTCTCAAGAAGATAAAGAATTTGCTGTTCTTTGGCTAGAAAAATACTATAATCCTAGAGTTGAGTTTCTCAACTTGAAAGCAAACTACCACCTGATGAATCAAAGTATAAAAGATGCTAATGCTAGAGGATTTGTCATACAAGGGTTTGATAGACTTGTTATAGACGATATGTCTCATCTTCTTTTTTCTACAGGAAAGTCTATGGCTCATATCTCTAAACATGAGTATATTGCTCCTGACAAATGGTGGCAAGAGAGAGATGATCGAATTAATCATATAAGTAAAGAAAATCACCTTATACTAGCACAGCAGGTTGCTAAAGCAATTAGAACTAATTCTAACATTAATTTAACAGTAGACTTCAAAGAGAATTTTCATGAGCGAGTGTCTAAGATTTAGCGGAGGTAGGTCTATCCCTGATGTTGATACTTTAAATTTTTTATCAAATCTTTTACCGCAAATTAGTCTTAAAAATTGCCTCTTGTACGAAGATTTAGAATACTGTGATAAGTATCGTGCTTGGGTTGATTCTTCAGATCTGAACAAAGTTACTGGATTAGATCAATTTCCTTATCAACAGTTTACATTAGGAGTAACTGAGGCTATTGATAAGTTTTATATGAGACATAGAAATAGAACTATTAAAGTATTACCAGGTGAGTACTCTTATCATACTAGACCTAATTATGCACTTGAACTTGGAACTCTTACTTTTAATGATGCTCTAATTATTTCTCTTCCTTTTTCTTCTACTGGTGATCAACATCATTATAATAAATTACTGATAAAAGCTACCGAACTTGATATACCTGTCTTTATTGATTGTGCTTGGTTTGGTACTTGTTATGATATAAACTTCGATTTAACCTATTCTTGCATTGAGGAAGTTGCATTTTCTCTATCAAAATCCTTTCCTGTTGCCTATCTTAGAATTGGTTGCAGATTTACAAAGGTTAAAGACGGGTTGTCATTGTATGACGACGCAAAATATGTATCGCGTTTAGGTCAATGGATAGGCACACAATTCATAGACCATTATTCTTCAGATTACATTCCGAAGAAGTATTATAAGGCACAGCAAGATATGTGCAACCATTTGAATTTAACACCCACTAATTGTGTTCAGATTGCTATTGGTGGTGATGAGTGGGGTCACCTCAAAAGATATCAATGGAATCGTTTGTGCTTATCAGACGAAATTATAGGATGGTTATGACAACTAAACTGAAACAAACTATCATGACTCGTATTAATGATCGTATGGATCGCTTACAGCATTGGATGGAGTCTAACTATCACCTAGAGCACGAAGATGAGGTGTTAGAACTTATTAGAAGTGTTACTCCCTATTGGGCACATCTGTCAGAAGAAGATCAAGACTACATTCATGGTTGTCGTTATGCTATTGATGAGAAGATATATTGGGATGTTTCTTATAAAGATGTACCAAACCCCACTCCGTCAGAACCTGTAAAGATAAGCACTGACATGAAGTATAAACAGGTTGGTGATGATTGGATAAAGATAGAGGATGAATAATGCAATATACTGTTAAAGTAAAACCTAGATACAAAAAATCAGTTGAAGAGATTGAAGGGTTCTATAATAAAGAACTACAGCACTATGTTCAATATACTACTGGCTGGCGTTATGGCGAATACTATATCACCTGCTCAGAAGAGGAATACAAAGAAATTGTAGAACTAAGCAAAGAAGACGAGTACGCACAGCTTGAGGTCACAGCATATGATGATTGGGAACTAGACCATACATTCGATCAGTGTTGGGGTGGTTGGGAGTCTTGGAAGCAAAATTCAGCAGAAACTCAGGCTGACCGAGAGTTTGCGGAAGAACTTGAAGAAATGGAAGATGCTTGGTTATGGTTAGAGATTCATGAATATTATCACTCTTGGATTGAGGTGTATATCTATGGATTTGAGGTAGAGCTTATTGAAACTACAGAGAGTAGAGATAGTTAAAGACTAGTTGCTTAATGCTTTAATTTATGAGATAATTACTGATAATCGAAATTTATCAGAGGCGAATATGCAACTTCAACAAGCATTTGAAATTCTCACCCCAATGGTTGGTCAGACCATTGAAATAAATGAAAATGTAGCAAACAAAGGTAAGTTCGGTCACGCACTTGAAAAGTTTCTTGAACTTAATCTTGGTTCACATCATCTTGACTTTGAAGATGGTGAACTAAAAACTTGTGCTGTTCGTAACGGTAATATGAAAGAAGATTTTAAGATTTGCAAAGTGTGGGATAAAGACTATATTGAGTCTAAACTTGCTAATATGCTACTAGTGTTGTATGATTATGATACTGGCGAAATTCAATCTGTCCAACAAATGTCAATCTTAGGTCATCCTGTTATTCGTTCACAGTTCGATAAAGAGGTTGATTGGTTGCTTGAACAACCTAATATAAATCTCATATCACAACGAGATACAGAAGTTTTTTTAGCAAAGACAAATGACACAGGCAACAAAGCAATCAACGACCGAGCACTTTATATTGCTAGAGCACCTTGGGGGTACATTACTGGTTGTGGTTATTCAAATCGTGCCAGAAAAGGCAAACAATTTGTAAAAGAAATGGAAACTTATGAGCAGACAAAAACAGGGTGTGCGGCTTAACGCTACCGACTTCTACCCAACACCGTCCTGGTGTTACAAAAATCTTGATATTGATTGGACACAATTCACTTCTGCACTAGAACCGTGTAGAGGTGATGGTCGTATTTATGAATGGTTAAAGACTCACATCGAAGATGTAGACTACTGTGAAATCAGAGAAGATCGTGACTTTTTAGAGTATACAACCGAACGAGACTTAGTATTTACTAATCCTCCCTTTTCACTTGCACAAGAGTTTATAGACCGTTCAGTGTCAATCGCTAACACAACTTTTATGTTGTTGCGTATTAATTATTTAGGTTCTATCTCTCGTCACGACTGGTGGAAGTCTCAACCTCCTACAGCTCTTTATGTGATGTCAAAACGTCCATCATTTACAGGTAAAGGCACTGACGCTACAGACTATGCGTGGTTTGTATGGGATAAAACTGATAGAGTGCAGAGAGGAATACATTTTGTATCTCCTCCTACAAAAGAACAAGCAGCAGAAGATAATAAACTATGTGCAGAAGCACTGGCAACTCAGGAGACTTAAATGATCGATGATCAAAGACCGATTAAGATTTTTACTGATGAACGTACCTATATCTTTCCAAAAGGACGTAACCTACTAGTCTCTCCTGTTCGTTGGGGTAAAACCACTCTTTTAGCAAAGGCAGCTCGTCAACTAACTGCAACTGATAATGCAATCTGTCTATTTATTTCTCCAAATCTTAACAATCTACAAGAAGACTGGGTAGACAAACACTCTGCTCTCAACTTAATTGATAAGCTTGATCTTGAATGTTGTTTTCTTAAACGGTCATACCACACTTGGACTCCAGATTTACTCTCAGATACACCGCTAAAACGCATCTATTCTACTAATAAGCATATTAAGTGGTTAGATGAGTTAAAGGAGCATCTTGAGGCTGTAATTGAGATTCGTCATAAAATTACTAAACATCTTGTGTTTTTAGTGGATGAGGTACATGGAATTGCCAGCGATGCGGAAGCTAACCGTAAACTTCGTGAATGTATTGATTTGATGAGTGAACTAGGAACTGTGATCGCATCAACTGCTACTCCTCACCGAGTTATTGGTCGTGAAGAGTGGACAAAACATATCAACATTGAGTATCCTGAAGGCGTGCTTAAACCTCATGAAACTCCACTGGCTGAGCTATCTCATGAATCAATTCAACAGTTACGAGATCAAGAAAAGATACCACAAGAGTTAATTGACCTAATTGATAAACACCGTCAACCAGGATGGAATATTTGTCCTGTAGTAGGTCAACGATTTATCAACTGGCATATGTGGTTTGTGAGAGAGATGAAATCAATCTATCCTCAGGCTGAGTTTCTTCGCATCTCAAATGGAGAATATTCACTCTGGCAAGATGGAGTTGAAGTCTCACTAAAGCGAATGTTCAATCGTCCTATCACTTCTGTACAACAGGCTGTTGATGCTATCACTGACCATCTCTTCTCAGACCGTGATGACCTACAGCTTTTTGTTGTAGGACACGCACAGATTGAAGAAGGACAGACTCACGGTAACTTCTCAGGCACTCGATTTCCAACTCTTCAAATCATCATTCCGCCTCAACACCCGTGGGATGATAAGTTTGCGCAGTGGGTTCGTATTGAGCATCGTAAAGCCTCTGCCTACAATATCATTCCGACTATGATTACAGGTGTAGACTGGTGGACAGACTATGTAACATCTACTAACTACATGGCTGAGTATTCTAAGGCGTTAAATGATCAAACTCCTTTCAACAATCCGCTTCCTAAGTTAGATAGATTAAAGCAGTCAGCTGTTGCACACGGTACTTTTAAGCCAAGAACTCCAACAGATATTTCAAAGTTTAAACTCTGTCACGATACGCTAGAGCTATCCTTTGAAGGTGCACAAACTTTGATTGATGCTCAAAGAAAAAAGAGAGGTGGTCATCGTTTTGCACAACTTCGTAATGCAGCCAAACAACTTGCAGCTGAAAACGGTGCACCATTTGATGATAATTGTCGCATACTCTATAGTTCAGATGATCTTGAGTCTAAGTTTTTCTTTACAGCTGAAAAGCCAAGAGAAGCTATTCACATTCTACGACACAATCATCCAGACCGTGCCTGGGTTGTTATATATCATGAACCTTTTGATCCTGAAAAGCATCGAAAGATTCATCCTAGAACTAAAGAACCGTGGGTAGCTGACCAGATGCTCCCTCCACCTACACAATCTGTCTCTTAAATTTTTACTATTGCAGATGCTCTAAGATTGTGCTACTATATGTTCATTAGCTAGTTTGAATTGATAACGCTGGCGAACAGCGGTGTCCCAGATTGTTCAACACTGTGCGACCGTAGGGAGCTAGTGTGAGAAACGGAGTTTCTTAGAGTTATACGCCACACTTGCGTCTACATTCCTATTGCTAAATCCCCTATTTTTTGCTATATTTATTACAGAATGAAATTATAACTGTAGGAGATATTCTTATGCCTAATTGGTGCGCTAATTCAACCACTCTTGTTTTTCCTACTTCTGAAGAAGCTCAAGAGTTTAAAGACCATATTACTGCTATGGAAGCAGATGAAGATGCTAAAGATGAGAATGGTAACTCACTCTCTCTTTTAGGTTTCTTTGTACCTGAACCAAAGTATGATAATGAAGGTGATTGGTATTGGTGGAGAGTCAATAACTGGGGAACTAAGTGGGATGTATCTGTAAGCAGCATTGATTGGGTTGATGATGTCAACTGTGTTATGAACTTTGACACTGCTTGGGGTCCTCCAACTACAGCTTATGGTGCTATGTGTGAACAAGGTCTTAATGTGTATGCTACTTACTATGAACCAGGTATGTGCTTTGTAGGTGCTTGGGAAGATGGTGCGGAAGAACACTATGACTATTCTAACATTGAAGACCCTGATGAACTGCGCGACTATATTGGTAATGACTTAGACGATGAATATGGAATCTCTGAGTGGATGCGTGAGTGGCAGGCAGAGGAAGAAGAAGTGGTGATCCATGTTGAAGAAAGTGATTCAGGAGTAGAAAACTTTGGCTGAGTATATAACTGGTTATATGAGTGTCTTTGAAGAAAGACTCAGAGATCAAAAAGTGCGTCTTAATGAAGAGCTTCAAAGAGCTAAATCTGATAGAAGAAAAGAATGGCTTAGAGAAGAAATTGGTTACGCAAAAAAACTTAGAGACCTTCTTAAAAAGATGAAAAAGAAAGCAACTTGTCCTCATTGTGGTGGGGAGATTGATGGCTAATGTATAGAATAACAGGATATTTCAAAAACACTAAAATAGTACAATCATTTTATGATAGGTGTGATGCTATAGAGTTTAAAGATATTATTGATGCTAATTATCCTGTTAAAGTAACTTTTGAAAAAGGAGTATATCCAGTGAGAACACTTATAATTAGTAATTGGAATGTAATTATGAATCATAATGCAAATCCACTTAGACACATCCCAGACTTACAGACAAGGCACGTAGTCATGCAGTTTCTTGCATGGATGTGGTGTATTATCTTTTCTATGAGTATTGGATCAATTACGGTCTTCGGTGTAAGTGCAGTTGCCCATGCTTTGTTAATAGCAGGCATTGTTGTTACTGTTGGCACTTTTGAAACTGCTAAGAGACGCCCTCAATACTTTGGCGGTCTTGGTCGTGGTAATGGCGGTGAGCATGAATAAGATTCTTAAAAGATTAGGGTTAAAAGATGATTATGGATATTGTGACACTAGTATAGTTGGTTTTATAGTACTATGGTCTTTGTTTGGATATGGTTTTTATCTGACGATCGTAGCTGTACTTGGAAGATTCTTTGCGTAGAGCTTGGAATATATGGTGTAAAACTATAGGTAGTAAAATAACAGATGATAATCGTGAAAACGATATTGCTGCTATCATTCGCACTGTATGGGTTATTACTCATATGGTTGCTTGTTTCTTCATAATTATTCACAATGGTATAAAGATAGGGTGGTTTTAATGGCTAAAAAAGACTTTGGAAATGTAGTAGGAAAGTGTGAGATATGCACTATCAATTTATGGGATGCGTCAGGTGGAGAGCCTGCTATCTGGCCTTGTAATGTTCCTAAATGTCCTTATGAAAAGGCAGAGGAACAACACAATCATCTTACTATTAGACATGGTGGCGAAATGGGGTCTGGCCTTGGTCAGATAGAGTTTTAATGTTGACGAATGAAACAGAAGCAGAAAGATACAGAAAACAGATGGTAGAACAAGCAGAACATATTGAAGGCTTAAAACGTGAGATTGCAGAACTGACACAAGCATCTTATGCGACTATTGCAAAGATGAAAGAGGTTTGTGATGAGCGTGATAACCTAAAGATACAAGTAGAAAATTTAAAAGCACAACTCAATATCCAACGCTATTGGGAAGATGATAAAACAGCTTGACACATTAATTTGATTATTCTATAATCTGTTATTATGTTAAATTCGTATTGGGAGTATGCAGGTACTCGGTACAAACATAAGTTTAAAGCAATTGAAGCATCACACGGAGATATCCATAATATTACTTTCAATATGTATGAAAGTGATGCTTTTCATGACTATGACTGGTCTATCGAACCTGCACATTCATTTAAATCTTTAATGCTTACCAGAGCCTTACAATTAAGGGACGATTACTCGTACCTTAAATTTTGTTATAGTGGAGGTGCAGATAGTACTTCCATTTTAAATGTATTTTTAGCTAATAATATATTTATTGATGAGATAATTGTATGGAGATTTGGAAACAATCTAAGTAATTATGAAGTTGACGAATAC
>Ga0222719_10000899_pt1 | contig 29555 bp, 47 predicted proteins | sample C33_34DmetaG_FD_165039 | JGI IMG/M metagenome (GOLD analysis project Ga0222719, IMG submission 165039) | Estuarine water microbial communities from San Francisco Bay, California, United States - C33_34D | ecosystem: Environmental > Aquatic > Marine > Unclassified | place: USA: California...
TAATTCTACAGCTGTAGTCAATACAATTCCTGCTCAAGCAGCGCAGATGCAATCAATTGTTAACAAAGAGAAAAACTTCGCTCAAGTAGATGATACATTCATTGCTTGGGGCGCGTATCATGACATTGTCAAGATTGTAAAATCAAATATGTTCTACCCAACTTATATCTCAGGTCTTTCTGGGAATGGTAAAACATTTATGGTAGAACAAGCTTGTGCTAAACTTCAAAAAGAGTTTATTAGAGTTCAAATCAACCCAGAGACTGACGAAGATGATTTGTTAGGTGGGTTCAGATTGATCAATGGTGAAACTGTCTTTGCTAAAGGACCTGTTCTTAAAGCAATGGAGAACGGTGCAATATTACTTCTGGACGAAATCGATAGAGCGACAAATAAAATTATGTGTCTCCAAGGTATCCTGGAAGGCAAACCTGTCTTGGTCAAAAAGACTGGTGAAATTGTAACACCAGCCGAAGGATTCAATGTAATCGCTACTGCCAATACAAAAGGCAAAGGCTCAGAAGATGGCAGATTTACTGCTGCTTCAATTATTGATGAGGCTTTCCTTGAAAGGTTTACTATTTCGGTTGATCAAAAGTTTCCATCACTATCAGTAGAAAAGAAAATTGTCCTTAAGCATATGGAAAAATATGGTGCTGCAGACGATGATTTTGCAGATAAATTGGTTACATGGGCTGACATTATCAGAAAGACTTATTATGACGATGGTGTTGACGAAGTGATTTCAACCAGAAGATTGTGTCACATCGTACAGACATTCTCTATTTTTAATAATAGAGCAAAGGCTATTGACCTATGTATTTCAAGGTTCGATGATGATACCAAATCAGCTTTCTTAGATCTTTATACTAAGGTTGATGATGGTGTACTTACAGCTGAAACTGAAGAGGAGGTAGTGTAATGAAAATTGAATCTACAGAAACAAGATTGGTTGAACTTAATGGAAATTTATATCAGGTACATAAAAATGGATTTGCTCTTGATTCAAAGGGCAAAAAAGTTGGTTATAGAACTAGTGATGGGTATATAAAAATTGCAGGTGATTTTCTATTACATCGAGTAATATATAAAGAATTTACTGACTGGACAAAAAGAGGTACACCTAAAGGAATTGGTTATGAGTATTGGAAAACATTATCAGTAGAGAAAAGGAAAGATTTTCATGAAAGGTATGAGGCTGTAGACCACGCTGATGGTAATAAAAAAAATAATAAATTTGAAAATTTACAAGGAATGCCTTATAGAGATAATTCAAAAAAAGGAAATAAAGCAGCTTAATATGTTTGGCAAAAAGAAACAACAACCAGATTATAAGTTTAACGAGGGAGCTCTGATTGAAGAGCTTCTGAATTATATAAACAAAACCTATGGTGGTCACTATAGTAAAAACAAATTTCAATCAACGGAATTTATTATTGACTGTGACCATGGAATGGGTTTTGCTTTAGGGAATGTACTAAAATACGCACAGAGGTATGGTAAAAAAGAAGGATATAATAGAGCTGATCTATTAAAAATACTACATTATGCCCTTATCGCATTACATGTACATGATAAAAATGAAAAAGAGGGTTTACAATAACCTCTTTATATGGTATAATATACTATTAACTATAGGAGAAAAAAATGCAATTATCGCAAGATACTTTGGCACTGTTAACTAACTTTGGATCGATCAACTCCAATATTGTCTTAAAACCAGGACAAAAGCTCAAGACTATTTCTGAAGCTAAAAACATTCTGGCAATAGCTGATATTACAGAAGACTTTCCAAGTGATATGGGTATATATGATTTGAATGAATTCTTATCTACTTATTCATTGGTTGACGATGCTACTTTAGTGTTTAATGATAACTCGGTTCTAATACAAAATGGTACCAATAAGGTAAATTTTTATTTTGCAGAACCTAGTATTCTGACAGCACCTGATAAGGATATCACAATGCCTAATGCTGAGGTTAGTGTTACATTAACTGAAGAAGTTTTGGGTCAAACCAAAAAGGCTGCTTCTGTATTGGGACATACTGATGTCGCAATCATTGGTGATGAGTCCATATCAATTAAAGTATTTGACACTAAAGATTCTAGTGCCAATACTTTTGAATCAAATTTAGGTCCAAATGAAACTGGACATAAGTTTTCGTTCGTTTTGAATATTTCAAATTTGAAATTAATCGACGGCGAATATGATGTAGCTATTTCATCAAAGTTGATTTCCAATTGGGTGAATAAGAACAAACCTGTTTCTTATTTTATTGCCTTGGAAAAATCATCAACGTTTGGTGTATAAATACATTATGAATTGTGGGAAGATGCCGAATGGGTCTTTCCATTTTGTTAATTACTTTGCAAAGGAGAAATTATGACAGAAGAAGTGAATACCACTGAAACTGAAGTAAGTACAGAAGAACAACAAGTTCAATTGTCTCTCAAAGACATCGCAACAATGGTTCAGATAATTGATATCTGTTCCAAAAGAGGTGGGTTTGAAGGGCCAGAGCTTGAAGCAGTTGGAGGATTAAGAAACAGAATCGTTACTTTCTTAAACGCTGCATCTAAAGGAGCCGAAAATGTTCCTGAAGGAGAAGTTCCTGTTGCTGAAGAATCAGAATCAGAATAACAATCGAGGGGTGAAATTCCCCTCCAATTTTAGGATATATTATGGAAACAAATGAAAAAGCCAAATTGCTCGAGGCTTTACAAACAGGGCTAGTCACAGTAACATTCAAAAAAATAGATACAGGCGAATTAAGAATTATGCCTTGTACTCTTAACGAAGACATTCTTAAAGAGAATGGAGTAACATCAACAATCAACTATTCACCAAACAATGTGGAAGCATTTCCAGTTTGGTCAATGGATAAAAACGCATGGAGAAGCTTTAGATTAGATACAGTTGTACAATGGGATACAAACAGTCCATTCAGAATCGTTGACGATGCTGGTGTTGATTTAGAAACAGGTAAAATGGTATGAACGAATTTTTATGGGTTGAAAAATATCGACCACAAACAGTAGCAGATACTATTCTGCCTAGTGCTTTAAAAGAAACATTTACAGAAATACTTAATCATAAGGAATTACCAAACCTATTGTTCACAGGGACTGCAGGGATTGGTAAAACTACAATCGCTAAGGCTGTCTGTAACGAATTAGGATTGGATTACCTATTAATCAATGGGTCTGAAGAAGGTAACATTGATACACTCAGACACAAAATAAAACAATTTGCATCAACAATTTCCCTACAGGGTGGATACAAGGTGGTTATTTTAGATGAAGCAGACTATCTAAATCCCCAGTCCACCCAACCCGCTTTAAGAGGATTCATAGAGGAATTCAGTGGCAACTGTAGGTTCATAATGACCTGTAACTTTAAAAACAGAATTATTGAACCATTGCATTCCAGATGCTCAGTTGTTGAATTCAATGTTTCCAAAAAGGACCTCGCAGATTTGTGTGGTCAGTTTATGAAAAGGGTAACCAATATCCTTACAAAAGAACAAATTACTTATGAGGAACCTGTGATTGCAGAACTCATTATGAAGCATATGCCAGATTGGAGAAGAGTCCTAAATGAATTACAAAGGTATTCACTCTCTGGTAAAATTGATTCAGGTATATTGGTTAATATACAAGAGGTATCGCTAAACAATTTAATGTCAGCGATGAAAGATAAAAACTTTAAACAAATGAGACAATGGGTAACAGATAATATTGATGTTGAACCTGCTGCTCTATTCAGAAAGATATATGATAATATGTATGAATTTATTGACCCACAGAGTATACCACAACTAGTGCTTATTCTGGCAGATTATCAATATAAGAATAGTTTTGTTGCAGACCACGAACTCAATATGGTTGCCTGTTGTACTGAAATTATGGCAGGAGTCAAATTTAAATGAAAAAATATATACACAACATGCATAACGGAACCTTTGGACCAGAAGAAGATATCAGTATAACATATCAAATGTGGCCAGTCATGTACGATTTAGAAGTCACAAGATGGAGAGTCGTTCGCTTTGAGGATAAGGAAGTAAAATACGAAAGAATTTTTGATTCAGAAAAACAAGCAAGAAAATATATAAGCCAAAATGAGTCCATTTGAATACCTAAACGATATTACCTATGCCAAAAAAGGCATTATGGTAGATGATATTGCTGAGAAGGAATATAATGCTTTTATTATCAATCGTGGGCTTTCTATGTATTCAGATACAATTCTATATGCTAATGAAATGAATATACATCATACATTAGATCATCGGCTTCAGTACGATTTTTTTATAAATATAATTAGGAAACGTAAAAGATGGTCTAAGTGGATTAAACCACAAGAAATAACCAATCTTGAACTAATTAAAGAATATTATGGATATAGCAATGAAAAGGCTAAATCTGTTTTATCATTATTCAGCACAGAACAAATTGCTGATTTGAAACAAAGGATTTACAAAGGTGGAAAACGAAAATAAAGAAATCACAAATTGGCAACCAACAAGTATGTTGGAAGTCACCCTCAACGAACCAGACGACTTTTTAAAGATAAGAGAAACATTAACTCGTATCGGAGTTGCATCTAGGAAAGATCAAAAGTTATATCAGTCATGTCATATATTACACAAACAAGGCAGATATTTTATAGTACATTTTAAAGAATTGTTTTTATTAGATGGCAAACCAAGCAATCTATTAGAAAATGATATAGAGCGACGCAATACAATAACCACTCTGCTTGCAGACTGGGGATTAGTTAGTGTAGTAAATGCTGCTCAGGCGAAACCTCTGGCTCCATTAAGACAAATAAAAGTCATTCCATTTAAGGAAAAGAGTCAGTGGGAGTTGTGTCCGAAATATAATATCGGAAATACAAATAAAGATTAATGTATGGTCTTTTTGATTACCTTAGTTAATCTTCCAGCTTTCATAATTTTATGAAATCTTTTAAAATAATTTTTAATTAATGTCATAATAATATTTATACAAACTAGGCAAACTTTTTGTATAAATAACAGTGGAATTGCCCAATAGGGGATTCCAATTTTAACCTTGCTAACTAATAGGAGGAAATAAAAATGGTAGTAAGAAATAACTTGAACGTACCTCGTTCACTTTTTGTTGGATTTGACACTTTATTTGAGGACCTGGAAAGGATCCATCAAAGTGCTAGGTCTGGTAACGATAATTATCCACCCCACAATGTGGTCAAGATAGATGAGGAAAAATTCCTGATCGAATTGGCAGTGGCTGGATTCACCAAAGATGATATTGATCTAGAGTTGAAAGATGGTATCCTTAAAATCAAAGGTGAGGTCGAAAAGGATGAGCGTGAATATGCGTATAAAGGCATTTCATCTCGCAAATTTGAGAAGAGCTTCCGTCTCTCAGAATTTGTCGTAATAGATGGTGCTGATCTTCAGGATGGTATCCTCGTGGTTTATGCCAGAGTGGAACTCCCAGAAGAAAAGCGTCCAAGGAAGATCGATATAGGGTCTGCTGGGGCGTCAAAGAAAAAATCTTTTTTGAAAGGCTAGTATCAGAGAAGCAATCCCAGTAGATAAGTAATAAACTTTTTACTGGAGATAACTATGAAAGAACTAATACATATGTTCTTAAAATATGATGATATAAGAGAGACCCTAGGATTATTAATGATAAGTGTGACAACTTTAACATTGGCACCACTGACAATTTATTTATCCTACCTCTCTTATTAATTGAATTCATGCGGGGGAAAGAAATTTCCCCCAACCTATTTACATTATGCTGAAATTGTGGTATAATATACATTATGAAATTTTATACAAATATATCTCGCTATGGCAACTCTCTCCTCTACAGAGGGTACGAAAATGGCAAGAAAATATCCAAACGAATCAAATACAAACCAACGCTCTTTGTTAGTTCAAATAAGGGTCAGTGGAAATCCATTGACGGTGTGCCCTGCGCGCCAATTGAATTTGAAACTATGCGAGAAGCCAAAACTTGGATAGAAGAAAACAAACACACTGCAGGTCGCCAAATCTTTGGTAACGATCGTTATATACCTGCATTTATTAATGATGAGTTTCCTGGTGAAATTAAATACAACCGTAACCAAATCAACGTAACAACAATCGATATTGAGGTCCAATCAGACGAGGGATTTCCCCACCCAGACACTGCAAGTTATCCTGTGACTGCCATCTGTCTTAAGAATAACATTGACAATACATATTATGTCTGGGGGTGTGGCGATTATAATGTCGCTGAATCCGTAATGAAAACAAATCGCGTGGTATACAAAAAGTGCGAATCAGAATTGGAACTCTTTCAATTATTCCTTGCTCATTGGTCTACTCCAAGTCATTGTCCAGATGTAATCACTGGTTGGAATGTTCGCTTCTTTGATATTCCTTATATCATTAATCGATCAATTAAAATACTAGGTGAGGACCTAACAAAGAAATTCAGTCCCTGGAATATGATCGAACCAGGCACAGTCCGTAGGGTTAATAGGACCGAGGCAGTCTATGATCTTAAAGGTATCAATACTGCTGATTACCTAGAGCTATTCCAAAAATATACTTACACTGCTCAGGAATCATATCGCCTTGACCATATTGCAAATGTAATACTTGGTGATAAAAAGCTCTCATACGAAGAACATGGTTCCTTATTCGATCTATACAAAAATGATTACCAAAAATTTATTGATTATAACATTAAAGATGTGGAATTGGTTGATCGACTTGAGGATAAAATGGGTCTAATCACGCTGATGATGACTATGGCGTATAAAGGTGGTGTAAACTATTCAGACACATTTGGCGTCACAGCCATATGGGAAACAATCATATATCGTCACCTATACGAACAGAAAATCGCAATACCTTTTTATGAGGAGAAAATCAAATCATCATATCCTGGTGGATATGTCAAGGACCCTATGGTTGGAATGCATGATAATGTTGTATCCTTCGACCTTAATTCACTATATCCATCTTTGATTATGCAATACAATATGTCGACAGAAACAATTGCTGAAGGTGTTGTTGCTCAAATTGATATCGAAAAAATACTAGAAGGACAACAAATTAATAATAAAGGTTATTCTGTAGGTGGCAATGGCCAATGCTTCCATACAAGTAAAAAAGGTGTAATGCCAAAACTTGTGGACAATATGTATAGTGACCGTGTCCAAATTAAAAAGGATATGCTTCAGGCTCAAAAGGACCTACAGACCATTGATAAAACAGACAAACAAAAATTATATGATATTGAACGAAGAATATCAGTTGCCGAAAATGAACAGATGGCAATTAAAATTCTCTTAAACAGTCTTTATGGTGCCTTAGGTAACAGGTACTTCCGCTTCTTTGACCAAAGGATTGCAGAGGCAATTACCCTATCTGGTCAATTAACAATTCGTTGGGCAGAGGTTGCCATTAACAAATATTTAAATAATATATTGCAAACAAAGGATAAGGACTATGTTATTGCCATCGATACTGATTCGCTATATGTTTCACTTGATGGTTTGGTTAAAGCAGTCAATCCAGATGATCCTATTAATTTTATGGATAAGGTTTGCCAGGATAAATTGGAACCTGTATTACAGAAATCATATGAACAACTATATCAACTAATGGGTGGTATTGAAAATCGTATGGTTATGAAACGAGAAGCCATAGGCGACCGTGCCATATGGACAGCCAAAAAGAGATATATCCTTAATGTACATGATAACGAGGGTGTTCGATATTCAGAGCCTAAACTTAAAATTATGGGTATTGAGGCCATCAAATCCAGTACACCAGCCACTTGTCGTGATGCACTAAAGGAACTATTCAAGGTTATAATGCAAGGTAGTGAAAGGCAAACACAAATTGCCATTGAACAATTTAAAACATATTTCTGTACGTTGCCTGCCCACGATGTTGCATTTCCAAGAGGTGTTTCAAAGGTTTCTGATTATAGTGCGAAGGATACAATTTATCGCAAAGGCACGCCGATGCATGTCCGAGCCGCCTTGTTGCATAATCATCAACTTAAGGTCCATGGTCTGACCAGAAAATATGAACCAATTAAGAATGGAGACAAAACAAAATTTGTTTATCTTAAAACACCAAATCCTATCCACGAGAACGTGGTTGGCTTTACTCAATATCTGCCTAAGGAATTTGGTCTAAATAACTATATTGATTATGAAACTCAATTTCAAAAAACCTTCTTGGATCCTATCGAACATATTCTGAAGGCCGTAGGTTGGTCATCAGAAGAGGTTCAATCTTTGGAGGATTTTTTCGGATGAGATCACTAGAAACATTTAACCAATTAGTTAATCATCATATATTTGAAACAGTACTTGATGTAGGCTCTGGCAACTTTACATTTGCTCGTATGTTTCAAGAGAAAGGTAAACAAGTATATACAACTGATATATTAGAATCTGATTATCAAGGAGACTTTAATACAATTGATTTCGATCGTAGCTTTGATTGTATATGGTGTGCACATACATTAGAACATCAATTGAATGTTCATCATTTTCTTAGTAAGATCTTTCATTTATTAGACACAAATGGAGTTCTTGCGATATCTGTTCCACCACTTAAACACAATATTGTAGGTGGACATGTTTCATTATGGAACGGCGGATTATTACTATATAATTTAATACTTGCTGGTTTTGATTGTAGTGAGGCAAGTGTAAAACAATATGGATATGATATATCTATTGTTGTACAAAAGAAAGAGGCAATATTGCCTGAATTAAACTATGATCATGGAGACATTGAGGTACTTGCTAAGTTCTTTCCTATGAAAGTAAAGCAAGGATTTCATGGACAATTAGATGAAATTAATTGGAAATAAGGGTTTACAAATGTGTCTAAATATAGTATAATATACCAACATGGAGAAAAAAAATGGAATTAATTAGATTATCCTCAGGCGAGGAAGTGATAGGAAATGTTACCGATAATGGAAATGATATAACTATCAAAGATGGCTACTCTCTGCTTCCAGCAGGAGAAGGCAAAATAGGCTTTATGCCTTTTATGGCTTATACAAAGGCTAAAGATGGAATCACAATCGATAAAAGATTTGTGGTGTTTATAGTAGAACCTGCTACGGAATTAGCTGACCAGGTGAGGCAAATGGATACAGGATTAACAGTACCAAAAAATAAAATTATAACATAATGCAATCAAAATATCCAATATACATTATTTCAAAGGGTAGAGCCGACAGCCGGCTAACAGTCAAATCTATGGAAGAGATTGGAGCAATGTATCGTATTGTAATTGAGGAATCTGAATACGATGATTATGCTGCAGTTATTCCAAAAGAGAATATACTCACAGTACCAACAGATTTTAGAGATAATCCAAACTGGGCAAGAAGATGTGAGGTTACAGGTCATTTAGGTGGTTCAATACCAGTTCGTAACTGGGTTTGGGAACACTCAATAAAAGAGGGTCACAAACGACACTGGATATTAGATGATAATATGCAACACTTCTATCGTTTGCATAATAATAAAAAAATACAAATGACTACGCCAACAGGTTTTAGAGCATGTGAGGACTTTGCAGATAGGTATACCGATGTAAAAATGTTTGGTATGAACTATGCATTCTTTGCTCCTTCAACTACTAAACGCCCACCTTACTATCACAATACAAGAGTTTACAGCTGTATATGTTTATCAAATGATATATACCCAGAACTATATTGGAGAGGTAGATACAACGAGGATACTGATTTATCATTAAGAGTAATGAAATCAGGATATCACACATTATTGTTTAATGCTTTCTTGTGTGGTAAAGTTGCATCGATGGCAATGAAAGGTGGTAATACTGAAGAGGTATACAATATTCAAAAAGTAGGTGGAGTTGATACTAGAGCAGGTAGTGAGGGATTTGATAACAGATTAACCTTTGCACAATCTCTTAAAGATCAACACCCTGATGTGGTACATATAACACAGAAATGGGGTAGGTACCATCACCATGTTGATTATAAAACATTTCAAAAGGGTATTAAACCTACTTTAAAAGAAGGACTAAATATAACTAAAGGTCCAAACAATTATGGATTAAAACTAGTAAGACTCAAGGAGAAAAAAGTATGAGTAGAAATAATAAAACTTTAAACTATCAACCTGAAAATCTATTCGTAGTAACAGGACAAGAGGATCAAGCAACACCTTATGATTGGGATGGAATGCCTGAATTTAATCAACCTGAAGCAGAAGCTTGGAAGGTACTAAAGGTCAGATTTCGTAACGAAGAGGATTTAAGAGAGTTTGCTGAAAAGATTGATCAAACAAATATCACTACTAAAACAAAGGGTATTTGGTTCCCACCAGCTGATAAAACAGCTAACAGTCTGCTCCGATATATGGACGAGAGTCAAATAGACGATAATGTCCAGGAGATTGTGGAATAAATGTCGGAATTTCTACAATTAAAAGGTAAGAAGTTACTTGATACCTTTTTAGATGATTATAAAAGCATTTGTAATGTTGATGATACCTTTTTAGATATAACAAAAAATTATATTAAAACAAACGAAAGGTTTGACTATCTAACTGAGTTATGGTATAAGAGATTAAATGCTGATGATTTAGATGGCGCGTATGAGGTCTATAGTGATAAACATTATCTCACAGACCAATTTAATTGCTTTAGAGTTTATGCAAGAGCTTATTTAAGGGCGATGAGTAAGTCTACAAAGCTAATTGAACAACCATTGAACGAATTTACTGGAGACGCAACATCAATTGTGGATGTAGGAAATGGTATTGGTTATTCAACCACCATATTATCTCAGCTCTATCCTAATCTAAAAACATATGGTACTAATTTGCCTAACACAGACCAGTGGAAATTTGCTACCGAAATGGGTAGAAGGCATAATTTTACTATGGTAGAAGATGTGGTCGAAATACCAGAGCGAGGTGGTTTGGTATTTGCATCTGAATACTTTGAGCACTTTTTAGATCCAATCAGCCATGTTGAACATATCATAGACGCAATCGAACCAAAGTATTTTGTTATTGCTAATGCATTTAATACTTGGTCAATAGGTCATTTTGAATCATATGATGTAAAGGGTGAAACAATACCACAAGAACGCATCAGCAGAATGTTTAATAAAAGGCTAAGGGATCTAGGCTATACTCAAGTCCAAACTGGACTCTTTAATAGAAAGCCAAATATATGGAAAAAATAGGTTTACATTTGCTCAGTTTTGTGGTATAATATACTATATGATTTCGGGTACACTATTCCAATCTATCTTCGATAACAAAACCGATAAAGGTATTGAACTACCTGATTTTCAGCACTTTGAAGAAGTATTATATAAACTTGCTAAGAAGAAACGCAAGGGTAAAAAAGATGCTGAATTAATGTCTCCTGCAATATATATTAAAAATACCACCAGAGCTAATGATAATGTTACAAGCTGGGGTGGTTGGTGTGCAGTAGATGTTGATAATTATGAAGGTAATGTAAATGATTTAAAAGCATGGTTACAGAATAAATGTAATAATCATTATTTTGTTTGCTATTCTACAGCCTCGTCCACAGAAGCTAATCCAAAATTTAGGTTGGTTTTTCCTCTTACACGAGAGGTTCCAAGCCATGAAATCAAACACTTTTGGTTTGCCCTAAACAAAGAACTAGGCGAGGTTGGTGATATTCAAACTAAGGACTTATCACGTATGTATTATATTCCAGGCACATATAAAGATGCTTATAATTTTATATTTACATCTGAGGGTAATATTATGGACCCAGCACTCATTATGTCAAAACATGAATACATAGAGAGCTCTGGTAATACTATGTTCGATAGGCTTCCAAAGAAAATGCAAGAAGCCATGATGGAACATATGAAAAATAGGCTCACCAATACTGATGTTAAATGGACAGGATATAAGGATTGTCCATTTTTTCCTAAATCATTGGAACAAGACTATCGCACAATATCTGGTACAGGTTGGTATCACAAAATGTATCAAATCATGGTTGCTCTTGCTGGTAATGCAATTAAAAATAATTATCCAATTACAGCATCTGAAATCGCATATCTCTGTAGAGAACTAGATATTGACACAGGAAACTGGTATGCCAAAAGAGCTCTTGATAAAGAAGCAGAAAGAGCTTTGGAATATGTTTACAAAAATCAATTTTAATGGTATAATATACTAATGAAAAATATAACAGTAGTTGGATCAGGATATGTTGGTATGGCAAATGGAGTTGCTCTATCACAGCAGAATAATGTTATTATATTGGATATCAATTCTGAACGAGTAAATAAAATCAGAAACAATGAATCACCGATAGAGGACAAGCTTATCACTGAATTTTTAAACTCAGAAGATTTAACACTTACAGCTTCTACTAATAAAGAAACCGCTTATAATCATGCTGATTATGTTATTGTAGCTACTCCAACAGATTATTGCCCTATACGAAATTATTTTAATACCGAATCAGTGGAGTCTGTAATAGAAGATGCATTGGAAAAATGTAAAGGATATATTATAATTAAATCAACGGTTCCTGTTGGGTTTACTAAACGAATGAATGAAAAGTTTGAAACTGATAGGATATTATTCAGCCCAGAGTTTTTAAGGGAAGGCAGAGCACTCTTTGATTGTTTGAATCCTAGTAGGATTGTTGTTGGAGGTAAAACTAAAGCGGCCAAAGCTTTTGCCAAACTCTTATCAAATGTGGCAATAAAAGAATCACCAGTAATATTAACTCACTGGACTGCTGCAGAGGCAATTAAACTATTTGCAAATGATTACCTAGCCATGCGTGTTGCTTATTTTAATGAAGTGGATATATATGCAGAATACCATAAACTGAATGCAAAAGATATTATTGATGGTATGTGCTATGACGATAGAATAGGACAGGGGTATAATAATCCATCTTTTGGTTATGGTGGTTATTGTTTTCCTAAGGATACAAAACAATTATTGGCAAACTATGATGAGAATCTAATACCCAATCGTTTGGTAGGTTCAATCGTTCATTCAAATGAAATTAGAAAAGATTGGATTACCAACCAAATATTAAGAAGGAATCCAAATGTTGTTGGTATATACAGAATGGCTATGAAAGCTGGTTCAGATAACTATAGAAGCTCAGCGATCGAGGGGATTATAAAAAGATTATCGGCACGAGTCAAAGTGATTATATATGAACCAATGTGTAATGACGAGGAGTTCCTAGGTTGTATATTGGAAACAGATCTAAATAAATTTAAGAAGTTAAGTGATACTATTGTTGCAAATAGGCTCGATGATGATATCGCAGATGTAAATGAAAAAGTCTATACGAGAGATATATATGGAGACAACTAATATATTAGTTATTGGAGGTGCTGGCTTTGTTGGTTCAGCACTATGTAAGCAATTAGAAGCTGAAGGACATAATGTTACTTCGTTGGATAACTATTTCACTGGTAGTAAATTAAACCACCATGATGGAATAGAATACATCGAGGGAACACCACATGATTTAACAGAGCTTTGGTCTGAACCAGTTTTTGATTATGTGTTTCACTTAGGTGAATATGCAAGGGTTGAACAAAGCTTTAATGATTTTGATACTGTAATGAGTTCGAATTATCATCAGTTTCCAAAGGTGTTGGAATTCTGTAAGCTACAGGATGCTAAATTAATTTATTCTGGTTCATCCACTAAATTTTCAGTAGGTGAAGATGGACAAGCTATGAGTCCTTATGCCTATACAAAAGCAAATAACACTAACCTACTACAAAATTATGCCAAATGGTATGGATTAGATTATACCATTGTATATTTCTATAATGTCTATGGTGATCACGAGATTGGACAAGGCAAATATGCAACAGTGGTTGCTAAATTCTTGGATATAGTCAAAGGTGGCCACAGAACATTACCTGTAACTTCTCCAGGAACACAGCTCAGAAACTTTACTCACATTGATGATATTGTGGCTGGATTAATATTGGCTGGATTCCAAGGTAGTGGCGACGGTTATGGTATTGGATCTGATGAAAAATATTCGATATTAGATTTGGTAGAAATGCTAAAAGCACAACCTATTATGACAGAAGAGAAACCAGGTAATAGAATGGACGGTGTACTAAAAACAGAAAAGCTAAAAGAGCTTGGTTGGTCATGTCAGAGATCATTACCAGAATATATTAAAGGAAAATTATGAGTAAATTTGGAAAGGCAGTAGATACTGAAGTAAAACATACTGGATTAGCTATGTTTAAAACATTCTTATATGGTATGGCATTTGGTGCAATGCTGATGGGTATATTATTATTACCATCAACAGTAAAAGCTTCAGACGCAAATAATGACATCTATTGTCTAGCTCAAAACATTTATTTTGAAGCAGGTAACCAACCAGTAGCTGGTAAGATTGCTGTATCCCAGGTTGTTCTTAATAGAGTAAAGCATCCATCATATCCAGACAATATATGTGATGTTGTATATCAGGCTAGTATGAGAGTGAATTGGAAAAATGAATTAGTTCCAATACGAAATCAATGTCAATTCAGCTGGTTTTGCGATGGTAAATCAGATGATCCAGTAGATAGTCAAACGTGGCTCTTAGCTTTACATATAGCTCGAGATGTAGTTCAAGAGCGATATGGTGATATAACAGAGGGATCAACACATTATCATGCTGATACCGTATATCCATATTGGGCAGAAAGCTTAAATCAAACGGTTATTATAAATAATCACACATTTTACAAATAGGAGAAAATATGTACAAATATAAAGTTCATGTAACAAGGGTAGTCGATGGTGATACTGTCGATGTCGATATCGATTTAGGTTTCGGTATGATATATAAAAAGCAAAGAGTTCGACTAATGGGTATTGATACTCCAGAATCAAGAACAAGAGATTTAGAAGAAAAGTTTTATGGTTTGCAATCAAAAGCATTTCTTAAACAGCTATTAACTGGTTCAAGAACCTATAGAGATATCCATTTAGTATCACATGATAAAGGTAAATTTGGAAGAATATTAGGAGAACTCTTTATTGATACTGTTATGCTAGAAGGAGTTACAACAAATGCTGCTGGGTCAGTTAATCAAATGATGATTGACAATTTTCATGCTGTTCCATATCTTGGGCAATCCAAGGCTGATACAATACAAGGTCATATGATGAACAGAGCCGCACTTAATGAACAAGGTGTAATTTATCAGAAATAACGTGTTTACATTTGACCTATTTTATGGTATAATGGGTGCATATGTTTAAAAATGATTATAATACTATACCTGGAGCCTTTTGGGAAACCTTAGGGCAATATGTATATGGTTATAAAGAAGATGGTAATTTTGTATATGTTGGAAAGGGTAATGGCAACAGAGCTCTTTCGCATGTCGGTAGTAAAGAATATAATACTGATAACCTATACATTATTGCTAGAAACCTTGAACGATTTGAGGAGAAAAAGGACTATCAATCTTTTCTACTTGAATCATATTTAATATCAAGTAACAGCCCCAGAGATAACTCAGTCTCTGGACATTATAAGGAGTGTTTTATTATGGCAAAAATGAGTGAATTATTTAATGAATTCGAAAAGAGTCAACATGACAATTTCGAGGTATTACCAGATTGGTATGTGGAAAATTATAATATATTTAAAGGTAGATTAAATGTATTTGTGGTTAAATCACATCATCATCTTTTAGAGTTTGAGACAACTCATAAAATGCAACCTGTTTTAGAGATTACTACTGACGATGAGGTATCACTAAAGGTTCAAATACATGCAAGAGACGAGGTATTGGAAACCAGAAAAGAACAATTATATACCTTCTGTGAGCAATTGGGCATACAGGACCTTGAAGAGGTTGGAGTCAGAAATCATTTCCAAATTGGAGTAGAAGATAAGGAAATGGCATTTAAATTTATCGAGGACTTTTATTCGTAATGAAAATGAAAAATCCTAAAATCGGATTTACAGCTTCTACATTTGACCTATTACACTCGGGTCATGTTGCCATGTTAAGAGAAGCAAAAACTGCATGTGATTATTTAATCTGTGCATTACAAAATGATCCATCGATTGATCGACCAGAAAAAAACAAACCAGTCCAAAACATTGTTGAACGCCAAGCTCAACTGGCTGCAATTAAATATGTAGACGAAATATTGGTCTATAATACAGAAGCAGAACTATTGGATATCTTATCAATGTATCACATAGATGTTAAAATTATGGGCGAAGAATATCGCAATAAAGATTTCACAGGTAGAGAATTATGCCAAGAACGAAACATTGAATTTTATTTCAACAAAAGAGATCACAGATTCTCTACAAGCGATTTGAGAAAACGAGTCACAGAAAGTGGTTTACAAAAGCCCAAAGATGTGGTATAATATACTATTAATATAAAAAAGGAGAAATATGCCAAGTATTGATTTAAGTCCTCGACCGAGGCGACCTAAGGATAGGCGACCATCAACACCAATGCCGTTTGATATAGCTTTAAGAAAATTTAAAAAGGCAGTCGAAAAAGCTGGTATCGTACAAGAAGTACGTGACCGACAATACTATGAGAAACCAGCTCAAAAGAAACAAAGAAAAAAAGCAGAAGCTATTGCTAGAAACAGAAGAGCTCAAAGAGCAGATTCAATAGCAAGATCACCAAGGCACTACGGAGGAAAAAGATAATGTCAGTAATGGATAAATTAAAAAAGAATAGTAAAATTAAATTTACATCACAATTAGATGAATCAGAATTTTTTACACAAAAGGATGTAGTAACAACTGAGGTGCCTATGATTAATGTTGCCTTATCTGGTGATATTGATGGAGGGTTAAGCTCTGGTCTTACAGTATTGGCTGGACCAAGTAAACACTTTAAAACTTCATTTGCCTTATTAATGGCAGGTGCTTATTTAAAAGAGCATGAAGATGCTGTATTATTATTCTATGATTCAGAATTTGGCTCACCCCAATCATATTTTGAATCATTTGGTATTGATACTTCAAGAGTATTACACACCCCTATTGTTGATGTTGAACAATTAAAGTTTGATTTGGTTGGTCAATTAGAAAACCTAGACAGAGAAGATAAGGTTGTTGTAGTGATTGATTCAATTGGTAACCTTGCATCTAAGAAAGAATTGGAAGATGCTTTAAATGAAAAATCAGTTGCAGATATGTCAAGAGCTAAAGCATTAAAGGGATTATTCCGAATGGTTACACCTTATCTTACCATGAAAAACATTCCTCTACTTGCTGTGAATCATACTTATCAAGAGATTGGGTTATTCCCTAAATCAATCGTTTCAGGTGGAACAGGGATTTATTACTCAGCTGATAACATTTGGATTATAGGTAGGAGACAAGTCAAAAAGGGTACTAATGTACAAGGTTATGACTTTGTAATCAATGTAGAAAAATCAAGGTTTGTAAAAGAAAAATCTAAGGTACCTATCAGTGTTACTTGGGAAGGCGGTATTGCAGAATATTCTGGACTATTAGAAGTAGCAATGGCTGGTGGCTATGTGGTAAAACCAACAATGGGCTGGTATGCTGCAGTGGATAAAGAGACTGGAGAAATTATCGAACCAAAAGTTAGAGAAAAAGATACTGTTACAGAAGCTTTCTGGACTCCTATTTTTGAAACCACAGACTTTAAAGAATTTGTTAAATCATATTATTCAATTGGACATAAGCCAATGCTTGAAATAGATTTAGAAAGCACTTTACAAGGGGAAGAGGATAGTGTATAATATAACAGAAGCGGATTATTCTATTGTAGAAAATCCACAATCCGAGTTCCATGGAGTTAAACTTAAAACAGGAACTTGGAAAGATGTAATAATAATCTATGGTGCTGTATCAGTCAAGGAATCCCCAGACTTAGATATGGCAACCCTAGGGTTTACTTTTACAATACAGGACCCAGCTGACCATGACTTTGATCAGTTAAATGAAGATGAAGCATTTAAAAATTACTTGGGTTCTGTATTGCAACATATTATTACCGACAGTTTAGAATGGGGACAAGAAAATAATTTATCAAGGATAGGAATTGGAAATAACGAATCAACTACAGACACACATACTGAATCACCTTCTGAATAACGAAGAGTATTGCAGAAGAGTTGTACCATATTTAAAGCATGATTATTTCGAAGGCACGCATAAGGTTGTCTTTGATTTAATTACTAAATTTGTACACGAACATAATAATTTACCAACATCTAAGGTATTACAATTAGAGCTAAGAAAGGTTAGCGCGCCAGATGAAATTCTAAACAATGCCGCAACACTTATTAATGAAATCGCTGTAAAAACAGATGTTGATACAGAATACCTAATTCGCGAATCTGAAAAGTGGTGTAAGGACCGAGCAGTCCATCTTGCCATTATGGATTCAATTGGTATTATTGATGGTAGAGATAAGGAACGAACAGAGGGTTCAATACCAGAAATACTATCAACAGCTCTAGGTGTTTCCTTTGACCAACAGATAGGTCATGATTATATTGATGATTCAGATGAGCGGTTTGACTTTTATAATACCAAAGAGGATCGAACTCCATTTGATTTAGATTATTTCAATAAAATTACAAAAGGTGGATTACCTAATAAAACCTTAAATATTGCTCTTGCAGGGACTGGTGTAGGTAAATCGTTGTTTATGTGTCATTGCGCCGCATCAGTCCTACAGCAAGGCAAAAATGTTTTATATATTACCATGGAAATGGCAGAAGAGCGAATCGCAGAGCGTATCGATGCCAACCTAATGGATCTACCTATTGAACAACTACAAAGAATTGGCAAAACAGCCTTTGATTCTAAAATACAAAAAATTGCACAGGCGTCTATTGGTAAACTTATTATTAAAGAGTATCCAACAGGCGCAGCTCATACAGGTCATTTTAGAGCTTTACTTAATGAGCTTAAAATGAAAAAGAACTTCAAACCTGATATGATTTACATTGATTATTTAAACATATGTTCCTCTAGTCGCATGCGTGGGCTTGGAGGGAGTATAAATAGTTATTCGTACATCAAAGCCATTGCAGAGGAATTGCGTGGACTTGCTGTCGAATTTAATGTACCGATCGTGTCTGCAACTCAGACCACTAGGTCAGGCTTCAGTAATACTGATGTTGGGCTTGAAGATACATCGGAATCATTTGGTTTACCTGCTACGGCAGACCTTATGTTTGCTCTTATATCAACAGAGGAACTAGAGGAACTTGGCCAATTACTGGTAAAACAATTGAAAAATCGTTATAACGATCCAACCAAATATAAGAGATTTGTAATTGGTATTGATCGTTCCCGCATGAAACTATATGATGTAGAGGAGTCGGCTCAAGCAGACATTATGTCTGATCCTATTCCGGATAAGCCGATAAACAAGTTTGGTGATCGTGACTCGGAAGATACTTTCGCCAACTTTAAAATATAAAGGAGAAATATATGAATATGTTAAATACAGCAAAAGCTTGGTTAATGGACAGATGGGCAGAACGCACATCCTGGGACGGTGGCATGATCATCGGACTATCATTATCCTACCTACTATTAGGTGGCTTAGTTGATCTAGTAGCTTGGGTAGCCCTTGCTTATGGTGTTTACACTTTTATTGCAAAAGAAGTATAATAACCTTTTAATATGACATTCATGGGGGAGTTTTCATAACTCCCCTTCTTTTTTCTCAGTTTTGTTACAACTATGTAACATCTATGTAACAATTGTGTTACTTTTTCATCTAGCGTGTTTACAGGGCCTCTATTTTAGAGTATAATAGTACCATATTTAATTAATTGATAAGGAGTAAATATGGCTTATAACATTATAGGAAAAACTAAAGAAGGCAGAACAGGTTATTATTCTGTTAATAAAATCGTAACTTATTTTAGAAACAAGTTAGGATATGATTTAGTTCCAGTCCATGGAAAATACAACAAATTCTGGTTTAGAGCTCAGTATGTCAAAGGTCAAAAATTTGATTTCATTGATGGTTCAAAATACTATAAATTAGTGGTTAATGATAATGACTTCGGTATTGAATCTGGTGGCGATATTAATGGCTGGCAGTTTGCTGGAAAAATTAAAACTCAATTAAAGGAGGCTTCATAATGGATTGGGGATTTATACAAGGATTGGCTTTATTTGCATTGCCAGTAATATTAAAAGTTTTAGGAGTATCTTAATGAAATTAGTTATTAATACACAATATAGAGAAAATTATGCAGCGCATGACGAGGGTTATGTGCACGGTGTTTCAGAACCATACTGGAAATTTAAAGGTGGTACCTCATATGTAGTTCCTAACTTTACTGGAACAAATGGTGAAGCAAGTGCTTTGGTATCTAGGCTATCTCATTTAATTGAATACTCTAATCCAGCTTCAGAGGAATATATTATTGAATCTGAGGTCGTATCAAATTTGGATAAGCATGTCCCAGAATGGGATACTGTTACTGAAATCTTTGAGAATGAGCCAGGCTTATTTCAAACTATGAGAGTAACCGACAACCGAGAAGATGGTTGGATGCGAAAAGAAATCTTAGAAAAGACTGAAGCCTGGACTATGGGTATCGGTGGGGAAAGAGAAGGATATGTATCCTCTTTCCTAATGGAAGATGGCGACATTGTCTATGGTCAGGATGAACTCAGAGAATGGTTCGAAGCTAACGAAGTAAATTAATGGTTTACTTTTCTAGCTAAGTATGGTATAATATACTATTATGCGTCACCTATTGGACGGATTAAGGCAAGAGGGGGTTATGGCCGAACATACAAAGGAAGATGAAAAAGCTTCCTCATTTTATTAACTTTATGGAGCAACAATGGATTATTTAAAAATCAAAAAAACAAAAACAAAATTAAGATATAAAGGAATCAATATTGATACCCTACAGAATATGCAATGGTATCCTAAAATTTATACAGATCCTTTTAAATTTGATTTTGAAAAGGTAAAACAAAGAATGCTCGATGCAAAAGAAGCTGGGTACTCAGACGATGTTTCTACAATTAAAAGAAATATATTAAGAGTCACAAGGGACAATCCAGGAATCTTCGATCAGTTCTTAGAACTATTAGAGGTCTAATATGTACATGAACAAGGACATTAAAATACATAAGCCTAAACTACAAGCCTTTTGTGTTCTAGTCAAATATAAAGAATCTATTATTGCTGATTATATGTTTGACGGACTCAAGGAGGCTATGGTTTTTGAATCTCAAATGAGAGATAAAGGATATACCACGGAAACAATCCGAAGGGAAATATAATGGACTACTTAATAGTATTCCTTTGTGTTCTAGGCGCAGGATACCAAGCCTTTCAAATTGGAATCAGAGAAGGTGCTGAACGCACTATCCGTAAATTACACGAGAAAAAAATCATATCAGTTAATCGAGGAGGCGAAATATTGCCTAATCCCTTTTATAAGAAATCATAAGTTTACAAAAGTTATAAATAGTGTTATAATATCCTAAAGGAGAAAAAACAGATGCGTAAATTTAGTAGCTTTTATCCAAGTCTAATAGAAGATATTAATACTCTTAAGTATACTGGTAATGATAATCCTTTTGTTATAGCCATACTAGAAGATATAGACAATCAAATTGGTGGCATTAAAACCGTAATTGAAATTGATTTAAGAGCCGGAAAGTCCAGTGGTAAAAAGCTTGGTATATCTCAGCAAATGCCAGATAAGGACCGAAATAAGTATGCTGGTTTGGCTAAGGTAATTATTAACGAGCATCCCGACCTTGAATTATTAATGGATAATGTCCCAGGGTCCAGAAAAGAAAAAGATTATGCATTTAAACATAAGGATATGGAAAAATATGTTTATGTGAATGTGCGACCAATCGGTGGCCGTGGTTCATTAGGCGATGACCCACATGAACTAATGACAGCTGCACTTTGTGTGTTTCCACAAAAACATAAAATCAATGACTCCAACGAAATGGATAAACTCATTGAAATGGTAAGGGCGCAATTAGGAAAGGTAAAAGGATATAAACAAGGCCAAGTTGATTCACTTGTGGGTAATTATTCTAATCTTTGTCAAGCAGTCTCGGCTGCAAACGCAATTATAGATGCTGGGTATGGTAATGCTGATATGGTTTATTTAACAGGCCAAGCATGGGACGATGATGTAAAGCAATTCCAAATGACAAAATACGGAATGAAAGATTTTAACTCTTCTGATTTTATTATTAGAAAAGGTAACAACTTTGTTGGTATATCATTAAAGAAAAAGAAAAGAGTAACAGAAACCGACCCAACATTAATTAATAAGGCATTCACGGGATTACTTGCAGATAAAAAGTTCGATAAATTAAGAGCTCAAATTGACAAGGATGCTGGAGCCTTTTATTTACATGTTATTAAGGTTGCAATGAAAACAAAAATATTGTCTCCAGAGTTAATGAAGGACATTAAAAAGGATAAACCAACAATTAAAAATTGGAAACAATTTATCCAAAGAATTGATAATCAATTAGTTAATAGAGTATTAAAAGGTAAAAGAACACTTTTTAAAACTATGGCTACAACCATTGATAAAAATAGTGATATGATTGCAAACCAATTAGTGCAATTAATATTTAAATCAGACCTCAAGGAATTAAAAAAGGTTAACTTTGATTTTGCTCTTGTTACTGGTGTAGGTGACTATGGGCCATCAAAAGGAGTTGTCGTAGAGAAGGGAGAATATAAAGATATTGAAACCACAACAACAAAGCTTGATGATTTATTCTCAGGTGGTAAAGCTAAAATGATTTTAACACCAGGGGCAAAACAAGCTTTTGATATTGGAGCAACTGCAGCAAATTTAAAATTTGATCTTGTGGTTGGTAAAACAACAATTGCAAATATTACATTAAGATATAAAGGTGATTTTAGATCAGCACCTAATTTTAATGCAGTGGCAACAAATGAATTTAAGGCATTATTAAAATGAAATCACTAACTAACTATTTAGCCGAAGCCAAGAATACACATATGGTCCATTTGGAGGACCTTATCTTGGACGGCGGAGTTAAGGGGGCACGCCAAGCTATCCTAGCGCTAAGATCACTGAGGGATATGTTGAGCGGTAACACCAAAGCACCTGTAGATGTTACTGTCAAGTGGGACGGTGCCCCCGCCTTATTCGCTGGAGAGGATCCAAGAGATGGACAATTCTTTGTAGCGAAGAAAGGAATCTTTAATGCCAATCCAAAGGTATATAAAAACCATGCTGATATTGATGCAGATACATCTGGCGATTTATCTAAAAAATTAAAAATAGCATTCGATAACCTAAAAGGACTTGGAATTAAAGATGTAATCCAAGGGGACTTTATGTTTGATAAAAGTGATTTGAAGAAGGAGAAAATAAATGGAATTAATCATATTACTTTCCATCCCAATACTATATTGTATGCGATACCTCTTGGCACACCGCTCGCAAAAGAGATTGAAAAAGCAGAGGTAGGTATTGTATGGCATACATCGTATAGTGGTTCTGATTTTGAAAATATGAAAGCTGAGTTTGGCAAAGATATAGTATCAAAAATTAGACCATCATCAAAGGTATGGATGCAAGATGCAACATTAAAGGATTTATCAGGTACTGCAACGCTGACCCAACAGGATAGCTTATTAGTGTCAAAGAAATTATCAGATGCTGGTAAAATATTCCAAAAGATTGCAAGTAGCACACTCAAAGAGATAGAGTCAAATAAGGAATTAAATTTAGTTATTAATGTATATAATAACACTATGGTACGAAAGGGGCAAAGAATAGCAAATACAAAGAAACACGCACAAGGTCTAATTCAATTTGTAACCGATAGGTATGCAAAAGAAATAGGAAAACGTAGTTCGCAGAAAGGAAAGGATGTACAAATACAAAAACGTGATCAATTATTATCGTTTTTTTCTAAAAGTAACCTAAAAAACCTTGAAAATATATTCATTTTACAGAATTTAGTGATAGATAGTAAATTAATTATTATAAATAAACTAAACAGGTTGTCAAAAATTGGCACGTTTGTTAAAACTAAATCCGGATTTAAGGTGACCAACCCAGAAGGTTTTGTCGCCATAGATCGAATGGAAGGTGGTGCTGTTAAATTAGTAGATAGGATGGAATTCTCTACTAATAACTTCAGCAAAGATATTATAAAAGGCTGGGATAATCCAGGCTAATGGGAAACCGAGGATATATATGTCGATTAAATCATTCAGTGATTTTTTAACTGAAGATACTAAAGAAGCTGCATTCGTATTTGGGCGATTTAATCCGCCTACAATAGGACATGAAAAGCTCTTTGATAAGTTAAAATCACAAGCGCGATCAGGAGTGTATAGAATATACTCATCAAAATCAGTAGATCCAAAAAAGAATCCATTACTATTCAAAGATAAAATTAAATTTCTACGCAAGATGTTTCCAAAACATGCACGTAGTGTTATGGCAGATAAAGATGTTCGCAATGTACTCGATGTTGCAGTAAAACTTTACGAACAAGGCTTTACCAAAGTAACAATGGTTGCAGGAAGCGACCGTGTCAAAGAGTTCGATATACTCTTAAACAAATATAATGGTCAGAAAGCTAAACACGGTTTTTATAATTTTGAAGGTGCTATAAATGTAGTAAGTGCAGGGGAGCGTGATCCAGATGCTGAAGGAGCAACTGGTATGTCAGCTTCTAAGATGCGAGACGCCGCTCAACAAAATAAGTTGCATATATTTGCAAAAGGTCTCCCATCGAATTTTTATCCTACTGATCTCTTTAACGCAGTCCGAAAAGGCATGGGCCTTAAAATGGAATCACTTCGCCAACACGTTGAATTACCTCCTGTCTCTGAAACAAGAGAAGAATATATTGAAGGTAGTTTATATCAAGTAGGCGATATTGTACGAATTAAAGAGACACAGGATATAGGCGAAATCATTTTATGTGGTAGTAACTATGTAATGGTTGAGTCAGAGTCAGTTAAGAAGCGATATTGGTTAGAATCAGTAGAACTTTTTGAGGAAGGTGGTGCTGGCGATTGGGGTACAGTTAAAGGATTAAAAAGATATTTAAAGGATACTCCAGGCCAGAAACACTTTAAGGAAAAAATGGGACCTCAGGACCCAGATATAAAAGATAGAAAAGGTACTCAGCCTAAAGGTTATTATGCAAAAGATGCCAGTGGTAAAGAAATGGCAAAGAGTACAAAAGCAAAGCGTGCAGCACATTTTAAAAAATTATCAACAAAACCTGCTCCAGGCGATGCTACTGCAAAAACAAAACCATCACAACATACAAAGAAATTTAAACAGATGTATGGTGAGTGGGCCGAACATTTAACTTTCGAAGATTTTATGATCGATGAAAGTAATACAGAATCTGCCTTAAAGAAAAAAGCTGATAAATCTGGTATGCCTTTAGGTATACTAAGAAAGGTTTTTGACAGAGGAGTTGCAGCATGGAAATCAGGACATCGTCCTGGAACAACTGCTGTGCAATGGGGATTGGCAAGAGTCAATTCATTTGTAACTAAATCAAAAGGAACATGGGGTAAGGCCGATAAAGATCTTGCTGCCAAAGTATAGGAAATTAAAATGAAATTTAAAGAACTAAGAGAAAAATACAGAAGCAAATATCCTTCAGCTCTTGTATCTGCAGCAGTTAAAATTGCAATTGATATGAGTGGTAATATGACAGGAGCATATAAGAAGATTGAAGCAATGAAAAAAGGATTAGCAAATGATCCTATGGTTAAAGATGCTTTAAGACAAGCGAATGAATCAGTTGATGAAGGAACTATGGCAATTGGTATTTTCGATAGAGATAAATCAAAAGCAAAAAAAGCTATTGCCGATATGCAGAAATTAATTAAAGGTAAACAAAATGTTAAAGTTGGTTCGCCAGAAGGTAAAAAAATAGGTGATAAATTGGATATGGATTTATTATCCGATGATGAATTAGCTGATGATTTTATGGACCCAAAAAATAAAGGCATGTCAATAAAAGATTTATTAAAAAAACATTCAAAAAGATTAGGACTTAACATCAAATGAATTTAGAAGAAGCGTACAGAAATAGGATTGCCGAAGATGGTCATGTTGATTCTGCTAATGTAAAGAATCAATTAACATCTTTAAAAAGAAATGCAGAGCAATTATTAGCTCAAATACAACCAGATGCAGAATATCCATCATGGTGGGTAAATAAATTAGTTAAAGCAGCTGATTACCTAGATACTGCAAAGGACTTTTTACAAAATAAAGTGGATCAAGGAAAGTGAAAACCTTTAAAGAATTAAGAGAATCAAGCCTAAAAGAAGCTCCATTAGTAGCAAGTGATAGTGCTATTCTCGATTCAGTATGGGCTGAAGTAAAAAAGGTTTTAGAAAAAGAATTAGCTCGAGGTAAAACCGAACTAACCAATATGGTTGCAAGAATTGGTAAATTTAAAATAACAAAAGATAGACAACAAAAAGGCAAAGCCTTTAGATCGGACTTAAAAAGATGATAAAATTCAAAGATTTTTTAACAACAAATCCAGGTATGGAGAAGGATGACCATATTGCCTATATGCGTGCGAAGCGTAGAAAGTCTCAGGACTATGGTAACGATAATGCCTCAGTAGATTATAATGAGAAAGCAGTATCACAAGCACAACAAAAACTATTTGGATTAGCATTAGCGGTTAAGAATGGTGAGGTTGATCCATCAGAGGTATCACAACAAGTACGAGATATGGCAAAGGACATATCAAAGAAAGATTTAGAAGATTTTGCTAAAACAAAACATAAAGGATTACCAAAAAAAGTTGAATCAACTGCATCTTGGGCAAAGTCATTAGAAACAATTGCAAAGAAAAGACAATTAGATAAAATATCGCCAAAGGATAAAGAAACATTAAAAAAGATTATGGCGTTATTAAATAAGGAAAAGAAATGATAACATTTAATCAATATCTCGCTGAAAACATTAGAGCTAAATTTGTAGTGATGTCAAGAGTAAGTGGTGATCTATGGAAGATCAATCACGTAACAGATGATAAAAAAGAAGCACTTACAATGAAAAAGGATATGTTTGTTCAGTCAAAAAAGGCTTCTGATAAAGCAGTAGTTGATGGTAAATTTGCTAAAAAGAATAAGTGGAAGCTTTATGGTATGGTCGAGTGGGATGGTAAGAGTGGCAAGGTTGCATGATTAAATTTAAGGAATATCAGGATCGATTTGGTCTATACGAGGGTACTCATGTTCCCTTGGAACAACCTATGATTGAAGAAGCAGATCCTGAATTAAATTCACCTAAAAGAGGTGGAAAAAAGAAGTTTGTCGTATATGTAAAGAATCCACAAACAGGTAATATAAAGAAAATCGAATTTGGAGATACAACAGGTTTAAACGCAAAAATTAACGATAGAGATGCAGCAAGGAGTTTTGCAGCCCGACATCAGTGTGATACTAAAACAGATAAATTAGCACCAGGCTATTGGGCATGTAGATTACCGAAATATGCAAAAGAATTGGGGTTAAAGGGTGGCGGAAATTACTTTTGGTAAGGATTTTCCTTTTACACAAGAAGGAGAGATCCGTGAATTTCATGTTGATCATGATGATAGCGAGTATGTGTGGCATCGAGATCATGAGGATAGAGAAATAGAAATTATAGCTGGTGAGGGTTGGCAATTTCAATACGAAAATGCATTACCATACCATCTTCAGCCTGGTATGATCTTTGATGTACCTCAAGGAGAATACCATAGATTAATAAAAGGGTACAATAATCTTAAATGTAGGATAATTAAAAAAAATGGCTAGAGAATCACAAGCACAGAGACTAGATCGAATCGAAGAGAAGATCGATAAGTTAGCAGACGCCGTTGTTGCCCTTGCAAGAGCTGAAGAAAAAATACATACTCTCACCGCATTTAGTAAACAACAATCGGAACAAATTCAATCTATTATAAATAGAATTGATAAATTAGAACTTGCAGTAAATAATAACGCAAATACTGTAGGTGTTATAAATAGGATCTTTTGGGTTATATTAGTTGGTTTAATATCAGCAATAACTTGGGAGTATATAGTTCATTTAAGCAATTAGGAGATAAAAATGAAATTTAATGACGATATTACCATGTCTATTGCTTCCGCAGCAAAAGATGTGTTAGAAGGTAAAGTACAAAAAGAGGAAGTAAAATATCCTCACATGATGTATCACCCAGAAACAGGCAAAGAAGTAGAGGTCAAAGATAAGGCTGAACACGAGAAATATGCCGAAAAGGGTTATACGCACGATAAGCCAAAAGTAAACGAGGTTGAAGAGCCAAGAGCTAAAGGCGAAAAAGATTTTAAAGACAAGCATGTTATAAAAAAATCTGGCGAAAAAGAAGATGGCACAGTAATGAAAGAAGCTAAGAAAGAAGTCAAAGAGGATGATGTTGACGATTCAGAAGCTAAAATCGAAAAAGAAGAATCTGATAAGCAAAAGAAATATCAAGCATTTTTTCAAAAAGCTTTAAAGAAATTTGGAGTTAAATCACCAGCTGAATTAGAAGGCGAAAAGAAAAAAGAATTCTTTGACTATGTTGATGCTAACTACGAGGCTGATAACGAAACTGATGAAAGTGTTAAGGAAGAAGTTGAGCAGGTAGATGAGATTCTAGGATTTGTTAAAAAGGTTAAAGATAAGATTACAGGTAAAAAATCTGAACCTACGAAAACAAGGAATCCTGTAGATATGAAAAAACTGCTAAACAGCCCTGGACAATTAAAAGCCAGACTTGCAGATGCAAAAGAAAAGCTTAAAAAGACACAAGAAAAGCTTAAAAAGGCTCAAGGCCCAGACGGTGATGATGAGTCAGAAGATTATTGGGGCGAAATAGAAATGAAGCAAGCTCAGGAAGTAGAGAAACTTGAAAAGAAATTAAGAGATGCAAAATAGTAGGAGTATTTAATGAAAGATTATTTTAAATTAAGACAAGAGCTTAATGAAGCTAAAATATCTCTAGCTAAGCTTTCAGCTGGTATGAAAGTTAACATTATTCATGATGGCCGAAGTGCAAAACAATTTGGAATCAAGGATGAAAATGTCTATGGTGGTAAAGTACAAGTATTAGGTTTAGGGGTTATTCCATATAAAAAGGAAGCCTCTAAGCAATTAGTATTAGCCAAAGACATGGCAGATCTTAAAAAGAAATATAGTCAGGTATTTAAAAGCGAAGAAATTATGTATGGATCATTTTTTAATGCAAGACATAGATTACAAGCAGCATTTGATGCTATTGTAAATGCTGATAAAAAAGTTAAGCCAGGTTTTGGTGCTTGGATATGGCAGGTTATTGATGGTCCAAACAAAGGTAAATTTGGCTATTGTTATATTGGTACTGGTAGAAATGATGAATGGGAAGTAAGGTTTTTAAATAAATCAACTCAATTCAGAATCGAAAGTTAATTTCATATATACCTGAGGTATATATAATATATGATGAAAATATTTGATGAGCT
>Ga0222719_10000901_pt1 | contig 29499 bp, 51 predicted proteins | sample C33_34DmetaG_FD_165039 | JGI IMG/M metagenome (GOLD analysis project Ga0222719, IMG submission 165039) | Estuarine water microbial communities from San Francisco Bay, California, United States - C33_34D | ecosystem: Environmental > Aquatic > Marine > Unclassified | place: USA: California...
TCACGCTTGAATGAAGAACACATTGCAGTTGTACTAGCCATTAGCTTTTAGTCTCCTTGACCAAGTAATTTAAATTGGAATCTAAAGCACGTTGAATGTATTTCGCTACAACTTGCTTAACATGTCCTTGGAATAAGTGTGCCTGTTCCCTCAAAGGGGCAGGGGCGGTATCACTGATCTGTATAATTTCGCTAGTTGCTATTTCAGCTAACTGCTCAACAGAAAGTGGTCCGTTAGTCGATGTGTGTACTTTAAAATTAATCATTGGGGAAAGTCAGGGGGCCGAAGCCCCCATCCTTATTGTTGCTTATGCAAGCTGATCACGAGCAACTTCGTCAGCACCTAATGGTGTTTCAGTTACGTCAACAATGATTGCCCACACACGAGCAGTCGATGTAGCAGATGGTGCATCAGTAACAGTTACTGTTGCATCAATTGTGTCGTCAACAGCGATGACACCCTGCGTTTGAGTACCGAACACGTAAGAGCCAGCGGCCAAAGCGTCGATGGAAGTATCTGCCATAAAGTCAGTTGAACCATCAGTTACTTTGAGATCCATGTCAGTTGAGTCGTTAGTGTCGAGCAATTCAACACCTGCGGCAAGAACAAGAGTACCTGCTTTTACCGCTGGACCAGCGACTGTACCTGTTGCGACCGGAAGCTCAACTTCCGCTTGCACCATGATTGCTTGTGAAAGCAACGATTGAGATTTAGTAGCCATTGATAAATCCTCCTATTAATAGCCAGTTTGGTAACGTAAAGTTACGAGTGACTCTGGACGAAGGATCTTACGACCATACAGGTGCATACCACGAACGATGTCAGCAAAGCTGTCTGGATCACGGTAAGTTTCAGTCTTGTTGATCTGCTGAGCAGTAGCAACCGCTGAATCGTGACCAGCTACGATTACACCGTAGTTAGTGTCCTGTGGAGTCGTAGATGCGACAGCAGGGCCTGTACCTACAGAAGGAAGGTTATTAGAAACATATACACGGAAGCCGTGCAAGTTGTTAATAACAAGACCATTCTGGAGTCCACCAGTTTGTCCACCGAAGTCAGAGTTGAACAAGTTAGATTGCTCGTCCTTCAAAGTCTCCATGAAGACAGGGTCAATGACCAACCAACGACCGCTAGTATCAACAAACTGCTGATCCAACAAACGGCTCATGCGAGCAATCGCTTGGATTGGAGAAACAGAAGCGGCTGAAATAGCATTCGCACCCGGTAAACGTGGAACGATGTCTACAGCTTTACCTGCGCCATTGTCTGTAACGCCGAAGTCAGTTGAGTCTAACTTCATAGAAGCCAACAACTCATCAGTACCAGCAGTTGCGACAGCAACAGTACCGTTTACTTGATCGTTAACAGTGCCAGCGGCTGTGTGCAGTGAAGACTGCTTGTAGCCAGCGAGGTAGCCAAGGACTTCTTGGTCATACTGGTCACGTAGGCGATACGCCGCACGATCAGTAGCCATTTGCATGAAGTTCACATGTGAATGTGCTTCTTCAATGTCGTCCATCTTGAAAGCAAAGTAGTTAGCTTTGTCGATGTTCAGAGTGAAATCTTCGTCGTCAAGATTCTGCGCAGTGATCTGTGATCCACGAGCATATGACTGGACTGAAATTTCAGGCTCTTTGATGATCTTCACTGAATCACCCATCTGAGCGATTTCACCGAAGTAATCGTTGTTAGTGATATCTTCTACAGTAGAAGACTTACGGAAAGCAAGCTGTACCTGCTTTGAGTAGATTACGGGGCTAAAGTTACCATTAGGTAGGTTACCGTAGCCCGCCGCACTTGTAAATGCCATGATGACATCTCCTTGGTTGCTTGGGGTTAAGGTTATGTGTAACTTCGCAAGAGGCCATCTAGCATCAGGGTGGTAAGCTCACCGGCCAAAGTGAACATACGGCCTGCGTAGTTTGGGTGTTCTGTGAAGGTGGAATTAGGATTCGTGTCATTATAAGAACTGGCAGGAACTTATAACAACACGCTTCCATACTCCTGTATTACTGCGGGTGTCCTTGCGGAGGCCGCATATTAATGTTTTGTGGACATAGTTATATCCAGAAAATATTATTTGTCAACACTTTATCGTGCTGAACCAGATAAATCGTAAATGAATTTACCTGAGCGCATAGCTTCTGCAATGGCATCAGCATTCTTTTCATACTGTTGAGCAGTCATACGGTTAACATCTGACTCCTTAATGTATGATTTAGTTTCATCGCTCTCAGGAGAGGAACGCTCAGAACGTGTACCAATCGCCTTAGCCGCATCCTTGTTACTAGATGACTTAGCTTTTGCTGTGATACCCATGTCTGCTTTGTACAAATCAATTGCACGTGCGGCAGATACTGCATCACTATCGTTATCATACAGCGCATCCATTACCCACTTAGGTTGCTCCTCAACCCAGTTATGGAATTCATCGCTGTCACGAATCTCATCAAAGTCCGGATGCAACCGCATGAGTTCAGCTTCCGCTTTCTCTTTCTGTGCTTCCTGCTTCATCTCATCAATTTGTCTGAACTTAGATTCAAACTCAGAGGCTTGTTCCTTAGCTTTCTTCATTGCGATTGTTTCTACAATCTGAGCAACATCAGGATACTTCTCCATCCAAGAAGCTAGTTCTTCCTCTGACTTTGGGTACTTAATTTCTTTCTTGGTCGACGCTTCTAACTGCGCTTTAAGATCATCAATTTGTTGTTGAAAGTCTGATTCTTTCTTTTGAGCATGTCTACGAAGATCACCGTATCGTTTCTTAAACGTCCTTTCTTCAGCAGAATCAGGTTCAGGGCCATCCTCTACTTGTTCTTCTTGTAGTTCGCTAGATTCTTCTTCTTGCTGTTGTCCTTTCAGCAAAGCCTCTAACTCGGCTTCCTCTTCTTCAATACGCTTTTTATTAGCGTTACGCTTTGCAAAGCCAGATGCGACTTTTACTTGTTCGACTTTTTCAGTCATTTCAGTTGTAGTTGTTGACATGTTTTTTCCTTTATGTCTGGGGCTAACGGTAGCTTTTTAGGGCGTTAGGTTTGCCAGTTTAGTGGACTTATTTTTTAGAAGCAAGCCCACCTCGCTTCATGTTGGGTTTGCGTTTAGCCTTTACTTTTGGTGAGGCTAAGCCGCCCTTGCTGAATGGTCCGGAGAGTCCTCCTCCTTGTCCTCCTACTGTTCCTCCTCCTACGTCTTGAGCGGAGTCCCCTCCTGCTCTGTCTGAAGAATCGTACCCACCGGAATAGCTAGGTCCACCGGGAGAGTAAGCACTTGCCTCATCCATTGCGGCTTGCCTCTCAAGGTCTTCTCTTTCCTGTTTGCTTTTAGATAAAGCCAAAGCTCGTTGATATGCCGCACCGGGTACATTGGGAGATAAATCGGCTGTTGGTGATATTCTAGATACTTCAGGGGTTGCAAACGATCTCGCACCGATGTTGTAATCATCGTAAAATTTACCGCCTATAGGAGCAGAGGAAAGTTTTCCAGTAGTTATTCCAGATTCTTTTCTCAGTGCGTCTCCTGTATATTTAACGCTGTAGTCATCAACTGGAATACCATTGACAAATCTTTGCTCAGGAGCGGTCGGTGCAGTCGGCGCAGTTCCTGCTACAGTAGGATCTCTGCCAGCATAAAAGTCCGCACGATCTTTCTCTGAGTCAAACAGACCAAAGTCTTGCTCTGATAACATTGCTGTTTGTGCAGATCCGGGAGTTAATCCAATTGAGTACGTGCCACTCTCATCATTAAATTCAGTGCTGAAGATATCAGTAGTTTGTTTTTCAAACGAAGCAAGATCTGTATCTGGAGACACTTCAGAGAAAGCACGACTAGATGTTGTAGCTAACGCCGCCGCAAGGGCTGGAGAGGCACCTGCCTTAGTAGCATTTGTAAAAGTCTCTTGTACCGCTTTTTCTGTAAATCTATCGGAGCTTAGCTTTCCTGCGTCTGTAATTATGTTAGTGGCGGCAGATCCTAAGTCCTCCATTAATGCGGCACTTAATTTATCATTTAGTTCTTGGGCCGCTTTATTATACTTGTATCCTGTGTAAACTGCTCCAACAATACTTAATGGTCCGCCGCCGAACAAGAGGCCAGCCATGCTAAGAGCCATGCTTTTTTGGAATTTGTCATCCAGTACTTCAATTTCTTTTACAAGGCTGGCAACTTTTCCGTCTGGTTTAGCTTCGGCTACAGACTTAGCGATACCGGAAACAGGGTCTACCTTAGCAGAAGGCATGTCGTCAGGACCATCCCCGTCGCCCCCCTGTTCAGTTACCTTTGCAGTAGGAACGCCAGTTTTAGCCTCTGGTATTTTAGAAGGGTCGTATAAAGCAAATCCTTCTGGGATAGGATTAACAGGCTCGCCGTTAACGAAAGTGAAGTTGCGAATCTCTCCATTTGGCCCTATGTATTGTTTAACTTCATAGGTGGGGATGCCCCCCGGTCCTTGGCCCGGAGTAATGACAGGTGCTTTAGGTAGGTCAATTGCTGTTCCCGGAGGTGATACACCCGGTGGCAAGAAACCTAGACCCCCAGTCATCTGGGAGTAAATTTGACCGGCCTGTTGTTCTGGGGTGGTAGGCTGTCCCGCTAATCCACCGACTTGGAACTCAGCTACTTCATCATCTTTATCTAAGTCTTCAATAAAGGAATCAATGTCGGAATCAAAATCTGTTTCATCATCCATGGTAGCTTCTTCAGAGTTACCCATCTGTCCCATAGCATCCATCTTAGCCAGACCTTCTTTCGCCATGTCTCGCATCTTCATGATGTTCTCAAGGCCGATGTATCTTACGACATCTGCGGGAAGTACAAATTCACCTTCACTAAGTTTAGCGTCAATGTCATCACGGACTTCTTCTTTAAGTGCTCCATTAGGTACATCATTGCCGGATACTAGATCGACTGAACCACCTTCGTCTTTCAGTCCGCCCATTTCAAACATATCCATTTGTGACTCCATGCTACCGCCTCTATCTAATAACTTTGGACTACGTGCCTTTGCGGCTTCAATTGCCTCTTCCATGGAATCGTGCACACTCGTAGCTTCAATTTTATTGTCCTTGAGCATATCTATGATTTCATCTTCAGAATACTGAACGCCATCATGAATAGATGGGATGTTTATAAACTTTGTTCCCATTGGAATTGTCACAGATTTCTCTGACACTAATTCCCCTTCAGGCGTTTTGAACACGGGTCGTCCCGCTCCACTGATCTGTCCCGTTGGTACTCCGACTTTTTCAGCCATTGGCTAAAGCCTCGTCTCTCAAATATTTAAGTGAGCGCAGGATTTGTATTGCACCCTGTGCTTGGTGAATAGATACTATGTTATCTGATTGCTCTAGTTTTTTATGTTGTTCAGATATCATGATGTCCAAATACTCAGTGTATGCATCCCACTGCCTATTGTTACTGCATAGGGGCTTGAGCTTGCTGACCACCTTCTGGCGATGGTTGCTGTCCTGCTGACTGCTGTTGTTCATTTCCTGTGAATCCTTGTTCGCCCGGTACTGGGGCTTGTCCAATGCCTATGTTGCCACCGCCTGTTCCTGCGGTATCCGCTACTCCCGGTACGCCTTGTGCCTGTGGAGGAGCAGGTGGAGCATTCTGTTGTAAGATCTGAGCCTGTAACATTGCTTCGCTCATATCGTTAGTTACCTTGTCTGGATCAAGATCCATTGACTTAGCAATCTCACGAACGATGTATGGGAACTTAGCGAACGGTGCAAGTGAAGGATTAGATGCAACTTGTAAGAACTGCATCAAGCGTTGGCTACGAACTTCATTCGCCATGAGTGATTCAGTACCACGTGCCTTGATTTCTAAGTCGCCTTTAATCTCAGCATCAAAGTCAAACTGCATATTGAATGAGAACATTGCCTTACCAATAGGAGCCAGCAAGTAATCATCAACATTCTTAATGACAGTCTTGATGCCACCAGATGCGGCATTCATCAACATAGAGATACCAGATGCTGTGCGGCCTACGCCTGACACACCTGTCTGTCCATGAGCGAATGATGGGAAGCCTGTTGACTCATCGGCAAGTACACGTGCCTTGTCAAACAACTGCATGTTCTCATTAGATACATTCGGGAACTTCGTACCGAAGATAGCTTGACCCGGTGCACCGCCTTGACGACGGAATACTTTACCCGGATACACTGAGAGATCTTGACCGGGCACTAGGTTTGTCTCATCAATCTCGATGAGCAAGTTCCCTGACAAGACTGCATTGTCCACAGCCATGCGCATGAAACCGTTCATCAGTGTTTGGGTATCGTCCATGTTTTCAGCGATACCTACACCGAAGAATGAGTATGGATTTAACTCATACGGTACAGCATAGTATGGAATGCGGGCAGGCTTAAACGGATTCAATACTGCACGTAACACACGGCCATTGCAGTACCAGATATTTGCTTGTACTTCATCTAGGTCAGACATATCGTCTGGGATATCTACGCCAGCTTCCTTGAGGATTTCACTGTCGATAGTTCCCCAGTACTCAAGTACTTCAAAACGATCAATGTCATAATCAGTCTGATAATCACGGAGGTCATCTTCCCAGTACTTCTTAACGTAACCTTCACCCATGTCGATGACTTCATTGATTACATTAGACCGGAAGAAAGGACGCTTCTTCAGTGACCGCAGTTGTGAACGTGACATCTTATGTCTTTCAACTACATACTGTGCTTCATCCATATTAGAAGCATCTGGGTCAGGGAAGAAGTTCCATACAGAAACATGGGAGGTCGAGGGGACCGTTTTAATGACTGGATTGTATCCCCCTTCCTCATCCCAATTCGGATACTCTTTGTCTATAGCAAATGGTCCCTTCATGATACCTGTTCCGAAGAGTGCCATCTCAAAGGCAGTAGAGCGTAATTGTTTAGATGCGTGTGCTTCTTCAAGCTGATCGTGGATCTTCTTTTGCATCTTCTTTGCGGCAACCATCGCAGGATGGAATGTCACAGATGATGGTGTAGTACCTTGTCCTGATGTCAATCCCTCAACATCTTCAAGCTTATCTTGTAATGGGCCAAGGCCATTCTGAGTTAATGATGTAAGTGTCGCACCCGGAGGTAAGTCATTACCGTCACCCGCAAAACCATATGGAGAGATAGGCGCACCCATCTGCTTATCCATTTGATTTTTCTGTGGATCAAAGCTAACTGCTTCTTCTACACCTTCAGGTAATCGTGTTGGTTCTACAGTGAGAGGGAAAGCATTGTTAGCAAAGAGTACGTCAATGATCTGACCATAAGCCGCTAGTGTCTTTGTCTTAGTAACCTTAATGAATACACGAGACTTCTCAGCGGAAGTGAACTGTACGTCCGGTCCATAGATGCCACGGTAGTTACGATACGCTTGTAACCAACGATCCTCATCCTGACGGCGGGTGTCTTCTGCCTTACGGTAACGCTCCATTACGTAGCGAACAAGATTAGATATCTCTGTATCTTCTGTCGTCTTCTCAGGCAAATCATCCAGTGTGATCTGGACTTCACCTGATTCAAAAATATCTTCGTCTTTATCAGCCATGGTTTCTAATATCCAAATTTAGAGTCTGAGGGTACATATGATGATGGGCTTTGATGTGTTGGGTCAAAGTCCCAAATAGAGAAACGTGGTCTGGACATGATGCCATAACGCAATGCGTCATACAGGTGGTCTTCAGACTTCGTATCAATATCTTCTGGATTCTTTTTGTCCAGTGGGATAATCGGTAGTTGTGCAATCAAATTAGTACACGTGTTAAAAAATATCAGTCGGGGTTCTTCTGTGTACTCATCAACTTGTAGTCTACGGTGCATCTCATTCTTACCTGATACACGAGAACCTGCTGATCTATCTGAAGGTCTCCAGCGGCATCCCTTCTGTATCATCTGTTCAGCTAGCGATGGACCTGTGTCCCCACGCTTATGCCAGCACGAACTATCTAACACCCCGTACTTGAGATTGCCATCGCCCGCTTCAAGTTCAAGCACCATATCTGCGAGATCAGTTGCCAAGACTTTACTAACGTATAACTCACGATAGACAATAAGCTGTTCATCAGGAGAACAGGCAATCCATACAACAGCAGAATAAGAACCGTACCCATAATCGCAGGCCCTAAACTTAACCCAATTATGAGGTATGTCAAAAGGATCAACAACATGTACTTGTCTGTTGAACTCAGGAAACGCCGCACCTTCTGCAACATCCCAATTACCCTCTAGTAACTGTTTACGTTGATGCTCAGGTAAAGACAAGAGCATCGCCTCATAGTCCCCAGCATCATACAGGTGTGGGTTATCAACTAGCATTGCAGGTATAAACTTACGTTTAAACAATGCTTGGCCTTCTTTGGAATGGCCCTTCGGATAAGCTAAGGTCTTACCACTTTCAATATCTGTTGCGTTAAATGCACTGCCGGGTGGAGAAGGATCAATAAACATCTTCTTCACCCAAGCATGTCCCGGTCCACCGGGGTTAGTAGTAGCTCGCATATAGACCGGTAGATCAGGTGCTGTACTACGCAAACGAGATCTCATGTAGTCCCACGCAAATGGCGTATGCCACTGTGTCAATTCGTCGAATCCAATCCAACTAAACGCCTGTCCTTGGTAACGTAATACGTCATCGTCCCTGTCGAGGTACGAGAACCATAGCCTAGCTCCACTAGGTGCAGTCCATTGCATCTTACGCTCTGACCATTTAATACCGGGCCAGATCTTCGGATACATCTCCTGAGACTTCCAAACGAGTTCTCTTAGTTCCTCATTCGTATGTCGTAGTAGCAGTCCACTGAAAGAGGGATGACCCATAAATCGTAACGGGTCAGCCAACATTGCATAAGACTTACCACCGCCTGCGGCACCTCCATACAGAACCTCCCGTTCCCCTGCGGCCAAGAACTCTGTCTGTGGACCAGCGTTAGGCTTAAATATTACATTGTATTCTTCTTCAGGGCGTATCGGCTCAAACTCATCTGGAGCTTGAGGATCTTCCTTTACTTCAATGTTCGGCTGTGTCTGGGTCTGGCTCTTCGCTGATCCTCGACTTCCTTGCGCCGAGCCTCGACCTTTCGAGGGTTTCCGCTTTGGAGATTGCCGTTTCGTACCTTCTGGCCCATTCACGGAGAGTAGAAGCTTTTCTTTTGTGGGATTGCTCACTATCTATTCGCTTTTTTAAACCCATGTGAGAGATGCTACGACCTGTCTGTTTTGTTAGCCAGTTAGAAACTTCTCTATAACTGTACTGTTTCAAGTACTCTTTTGCTTTCTCTAGTGCCCGTAGTTCTCTTGGTACGGGTAATAGCATGTCTGGATCTTCAGGGTCTTCTGTATAACCAAATGGAATGGTTCTAGCTATTCGTGGTATGGATAAGAAGTCATCGTCCTGAATTACATCTTTAGGCTGTGGTAAGATCCACTTACCTGCACTTCTAGTCGCTGTCATGTTCCTCTGCACGTTTTGGTGGAAGTATCATTACACCGCCCGTCGATTCAACTTGGATCTTCTCAGACTTAATAATACCTACACGATCCATCACTTCTTTAGCCGCTTGCATCTTTTCTTTGATACCAAGCTCAGTAGGATCTTGTAGTGCACCTACCATTGCCATTGCCGCACGTGGGGCTGACTGTGCTAGGTACATATTAGTGCGCTCTAAGATTTCATCTTTCAGTGATTCAACAATACCAGCAGTATGCTGTGTGGGCGAATAGCCTGCTAGCTTCTTAGCTTCCACCATACTACCACGTGCTTCTTCAAATAGCACGTCTAGAAACTTCTGTTGCTTCTCTGTGAGTTGGCGTTTACCGGCCATCTTACTTTACCTTCCTGTGTGGTTTTACTTTCTGCGCTACCTTCTTAGGCTGTGCGGAAAATTGTTTGCCTGCTTTCGTGGCCTTGCGCTTGGCTTTCGTAGTAGCCGCATACTCTTTGTCCGAAAGACTTGTAATTGCTTTCGCCGGGAGATATCGCTCCCCTGTAGCTTTGGGGCCTTGAGTAGAGGGCTTCCCACTTTTGGTACGCCACTTTTGTTTTGTCCAAGCTTTCAGACTGCGTTGTGGTGCTTTCATTATGACTTGTACCCACCACCTTTTTGTTTGTATAACAAGGCAACACGTTGTGCTTTTCTAGCAGACCACTGTCCGGGTGCACCACCTTTACCGCTGGCTTTGACTTGTTCAAATATTCGTTTACGTAATCCGGGCTGAGTGTAGTTACCTGATTCATTAACAGTGCTTCCACCTTTTGCCATTTTTACTGGCCTAGCTTTTTTCTGTGCTGTTTGGGATAGCTCACTATAATGATACAAATACTTACTATTTTTTGTATGTCTTGCACCAGACATCAGCTTGCCTTTAGGATCCTTGTGAGTAGCACCAGTGTGCTCCGTACCATCTCTAAAGTAATGTTTTACACCTTTAGCCATTTGGCAGGAACACTTCTTCAACAGTCACGATAATACTGACATCTGGGTTATTACCACCGGCAGTATTCGCTGTAGTCATCTTTACTGTATCGCTTTCTTCTAACACGAGAAAAGAACCTGACAACTGAATGAACTCGCCAGATGCTAAGTTCTTACCGCCGATAATTACAATCGGTGTCCCGCTGTCGTCATCATCCCACTCAACGCTGACATCAGACGCACTAGCACTTGCATTAGATACAAATACGAGTGACATGTACGCTACAGTGTTTGGTGGACATGTATATACAGTATATGCCGTATCATCAAGTACAGCGTGTAAGCCATAGCTTTTGAAGCGACTAGGACGTGTGACGTTTACCGCCATTGATTACTTCTTACCTCCAAGGTGATCTACAACACTACCGCCTGTTGCGTAGTTATGCTGATACATCTTGCCGCCACGGCCACGGGCCATACCGCCATCTGCCATCTCAGTACTACCGGATGGGAAGTTCTCTTGTCCTTCCCTACCACCACGATCTCTGAGTGCAACACGAGCGAGCATTGCATCACGGTCTTTACCGTTTGCCATTGCACGGACTTGACTCAAGCCTTGCTCTGTTTTTGTTTTCGCTTTTAGTTCAGCGAGGCGAACGTCATCGGGTTTAGTTTCTTCAGCCATTACGCTTTACTCTTTCCGTTTGGTGCAACTGAAGCTCCGCAGTTAGCGTAGCCACCTTTGTTGTACGCTTTCTTAGTCATACCGCCTTTGGACATGTACCCCATCTTGTTACGCACTTCTGTAGGTAGCTTCTTCAAACCAGTATTCTCTTTAGGTACAGATTTCATTTCTTAGTCGCCTTCTTGCCTTTAGCATTAAGATAAGCCTGTAATGTCTTGTGACCTGACTTCTTCAAGTCTTCCCTAGTGACAGCCGCTTTCTTCTTGCCATCCTTACCGATGAAGTACGACTTACCCATGCGCTTCGCTTCAGCGATAGTGCTAGGTTCTTTAGGTGCTGTTGTCTTAGCCTTCGCTTTAACCTGAGCTTGATTCTTCTTGGCCGCTTCAGTACGAGCCTTGGCACGATCTACCTTGCCTTGCTCAGTGCTTACCCTGTCCATGGCCTTGCGCTTAGCACGTGCCTTAGCCGCATCTGCTTCAGTGCTCTTTGCATTGGCATTAACAGCATTCTTAGCGGCACGGCTATACGCACCTGCACCAAGTGTCTTTAGAAAAGCATCTGCCTTGCGCTGAGCATTCTCTGCTGTAGGCAATTGCTTCTCAATTGTCTTCATGAAGGCGGCGGCTTTACGCTTCGCATTTTCTTCATTGGGAATATTTCTATTAATGAAGCCACGAATCTTCTTAGCTACATCAATACGTGTTTGATCTTTTTTCTCAGCCATGATTACCATTTCACCTTATGAGACCAGTACTTTGCAGATAGCTTACTGGTGGGTTTACCTTGAGCATTATGACGGGCATAATACGATTTCTTACGTGCTTTATCTTTTTCGGATGAGGGAGACTTACCTGCCCCCTTTACCCCTTGCTGACCAAAGCGGATGAACTTATATGTCTCACCTTCTTTAGCCATCACCTTATGTGACTTCGTTGGATGATCAGGATCTCTCTTTGGCTTGTTCACGCCATCGAGACCTTCCTCCTTCATCTTGTTCTTAACTCTTTCAGGTACTGCCACTATCTGTCCAACCTGCTTCTTTCATGTACTCTTCTACCTGCGACAAAGAAAGCTCGCACATAAAGCGAGCCTCTAATGCCTCTCGCACAAAGAATACATCTGAGTGCGGTATGTGAATGCTACTGAGTGGGGTGTTGTCTGTGAGGCACGAATAGACTTGCTCTATCAGACCCTCCCGACTTCTGGGTTCATTTAGATCGTACATAGTTATACTTCTGAGGATACAAATGTCAAGACATTTATATGATGGTGTACTACTAGAGTGTAGCACCTTGGATGGGAGTACAGATTATATCACGTACTTTACTTGCAGTCAATACATTTATATGTACATTTAAGTGTACAGTTAAAGTGCATTTAACATCTTTATTTGCTTTTTAGTTTTTAGTGTAGGGCATTTGTCTGTAACACTTTAAGTGTAGGCTGGCTACGCCAGTAGTTATATGTAAAAGCAAAACCATGTCAAGCTAAATCTCTCTATCATACCGATAGATATATACTATCAATAAGCTAATACTATGATAGACACAAACTATGGTTGCTCATAGTCCATAGCTATCGTGTGTGGGATCATTTGAGTACAGTGGTTTACACTTCAATTTTCCTAATCTGTGTATAACTCCATATACGTATACCGGCACACCCCCACCGGCCCACGCCCGCCCCCACATAGCGTGTCATGTGACGCATCATGTGTGTCATCCGCCCGCATAATGCGTGATCACGTGACGCTGTGTGTGTATGTGTATGATTTTCTTACGAAAATGTGAGAGGTGAAAGTGATATGTAATCATTTGACACCATAAAACCATGAAACAGACAGCGATTTCGACAGACCGAGGCCGTGGAAGGTAGCAAGCATCTTTTGCTGTCCAGACTATACCCTACCAAAGTCGATGGTCACCTCGCATGATGCACACGCTATGCGATCACGAGGCAATCTATTCACGCAGGGATGCACATGGTGCGTCATGATGCACATCATGTGTGGCTGACGTGCGACCCCCAAACTGCCGGTTTCGGAGTTCCGAGACCGAAAATACCCTTTAGGGTAAAAAATAAATTGAAAAAAGTTCTGGACATTTGGTTCCAAGGTCTGCAAAGTGGAAAGCGTCAACACCGACAGCAACGATCAAATGGAGATCGAAATCATGAAAAATTCACTAGCGCAAGACTTGACTAAAATGGCACAGCAACGCAAGCCTTCTACTAATGAAAAGAAGGCTACTGCTCAGAATATCCCTGACATCATGAAAGAAGAGAAGGCAATGAATCTCCCTGAAAGGGAGACAGCGGCCTTGAAGACTTGGAATCGTATCAACGATTACGCTAAAAAGTCTTTGCCTCAGCTTGCTGAGATTGGACAGGTAGTTCTTGACAAGCGTAAAGCTTGTACTGATGACCAGTCATTCGCTAAAGCGATGGAGTCTTCGCCACTTGCCAAGATCCCCTACGGTCAGCGCAAGATCTGCATGGATCTGGCCGAGTACTGGAGCAAGCTTGAGCCTCTGCTTGGAACCGAAGGTTACACTTCGACATCGGCTGATCTTCTTGTACGAAAGTACAAAGCTGACAACGGCATCGGTAAGAAGCGTGGTGCTCAAACACCGAAGGGCAAGTCTACGAAGACAAAGTCTTCTCCTGCGAAGTCTGGTGTCACGAAAGCACAAGTGCTTGCCATGCTTCAAGCGTCAATCAAGTCTGGAGTGATCGTCAAAGACGATTTGAAAGACCTCGACTGGACTGTTACGAAGTAACAGTTTGATGCCTGACACACTGGGGAGCTTTATGCTCCCTTTTGTCGGTTAAGAGGTCTGGGAATTCCGAGACCACATAAATTACCGGAGGTAATGACAATGAAATTCTTATTTGGTTTCTTAGGTATGGCGGGAGTGATCCTGCTATTCGGTGGCGTGAGCATCATAGATGCTTCACATGACGTGTTCTCTGCTGGCATAGGCTTTGCCATATCTTTGATTGGCTTGCTGAGCATAGCAGTGTTCGCCTTGTGTCCTGCGTATGTATCAATCCGGTTTCGGAATTCCGAGACTGACACTATTACCGGAGGTAATTAATATGAGCTTTATTGTATTTCAAATTCCATTTGAGTCCATGCAGAAACTGGGTGCGATGCGCTCACCATTCTTGTACGGCATGAGTAGTGCCTTCACGATCAAGGATGTGCGTGAGTTGCTCAAGTCAGGCGACTATCAGCCTGTGTGCTATGCACATGTGAACACTCTAAATGAAGTGTTTGAGGCATCCAATAGGCCGGTCGAGGATAAGCTTGAGCACATTGAGCGGATGCACTCTGTATCCGTAGGTGATGTGATCGTGGATGCTGAGGCTGATGGTGCTGTCTGGGTAGTAGCACCCGATGGGTTTGATGCACTAGGCGAGACGCTTGAGCAAGTGTATATGTCGTAGGCACAGGGAGAGTGTCGGTCTGGGAGTTCCGAGACCGGCATCTACCGTAGGTAAATATGGGGCTTGACATATGGTTCCAGAAGTCTGCATACTGTAAATCGTTAAACGGCAGGAGGTTAGCCATGTCAGGTGGTGCAACAGCAAAAGAATTCGCAGAGTGGACAGCGAAAGCTAAGACTCTGTCAGTGGATGCGCTACGGTATGTAGTGTGGGATTGCAAGCAGTCAATGTGTGCAATGCGTGGACATAACCCAGAGCGGGAGTGCTACTACGCTGACCAAGCAATGACATTCGGGGACGAACTACGTAGGAGGGTTAAGTAATGAATGCACCAAAGATTGAGCAAGTAGGCGAGTGGGTTATCGGGTGGCGTGATGGCATGATCGGTGACATGGGTTGGTCTATGTGGTGGGGGCATGAGTCCACGGATGAGGAGCTAGGCTGTGGCAATCTCATGCTGTCTGATGAAGGATTGATCATCGACTATGACGGCTTCGGTGAGCCTACCGTTGAGGTGTGGGAGGCTGTGCTTGAGGCAGGCTATGGGCTAGATGATGACATGAAGGCTTATGTCATGCCCAAGATGAAGGCTAAGTACCTATAACAATCCGGTCGGTCTGGGAACTCCGAGACCGGCCAACTCACTAAGGGGATACGAAATGTACGTAAGAGAATCAGTGCCTACGTGTGATATCACAGGCAAGAAGTATGAGTCTAGTGTGCAGGGTGCATACGCTGTGGCGCAGGGTGCGACAGGCAGATGGTGCTGTGTCATGTACATCGGGCCTGAGTACATAGCTGAGCGTGGGCTGACTACGATCTCTCGTGATGAGGCATATGCTTTGATCGAGAAGCAAGGCGGATGGGCTGAGTTCTAAGGAGGTATGAAATGGTAGGGTTCGTATACATGACACCACTGCAACAGGCACAGGCATTGTACGTTGATGCGTACCGTGATGCATGGGGCTGTGAGCCTAAGCATCTGTCACCTGAGAAGTGGCAGGACATTCGGTATCTTGAGGCTAGCACAGAGGGCCTCATTGATATTGCAATTGATCGTAAATACAGGGAGCAAACAGCATGAAAGTTGAAGTGTACCGCAACCTGAACAATGGCAGGTTATCCATTCGTGATGCGAAGACTAAGCTCGTGATAGGCCATGCGGATCGTGTCAAGTTATTGGACGTGACATTCCATGTGTCACAGGCAGGGCGTGAGCGTGTGCTCCGTGAGAAGCGTAAGAATGTGCATGCCGTAGTGCGTGGGTACATGGTGAGTGCGCTGTTCGGTGAGAGCTACAAGGGCAGGAGTCTTCTTGAGTATGCAGGGTATGGTGACCCGATGAAGGTTCGTGCGTATCATGAGGTCGAGCCTATCAAGTACAACCCATACAAGGCAGGTGCATTCATGTACAAGGATAAGCCCGTGACCAAGACGCAGGCAGTAACCATTGGGCTTGGTGGAATCCTTCCGTCATATGTTGAATGAGGTCTAGGAGTTCCGAGACCGATGGGGGTTGACATATAGTTCCAAAGGTCTGCATACTGTAAAGCGTCAACACAAACCAAGCATCAAATGGAGGTGCAACATGAGCAAGTTACTCAACACAAACGGTGGCAACACCAAGGTACTCAAGTCAATGAAGACTAAGCTAGGTACGGATCTGATTCGTATCGCATCACTCAGCATGATGCCTAACAACACACTGTGTCCATCCCGTGGTATCGCAGGGTGTGAGGAGCCATGCCTGTTTACATCTGGCCGTGGCGTAATGTCTAACGTAGCCGAAGGTCGTAAGCGTAAGACTGATTGGTTCATGTCTGATCGTGAGGGATTCCTTGTACAGCTACGCAAAGAGATGCACTCGTTCATCCGTACTTGCAAGCGTCAGGGTGTCAAGCCTGTGTTCCGCTTGAACACGATCAGCGATGTGCAGTGGGAGAACTACATCGACATGGAAGGTGAGTTCGGCGAGGCGTTCTTCTACGACTACACAAAATTAGGTAGGCGTCTGCATAAGCGTATGCCTCGCAACTACAAGCTGATGTTCAGCTTCTCGCCTAAGCCTGAGTTCTGGGGGCAGGTTGACCTTGCTCTCGCTACCGATGTGCCGATGGCTGTCGTGTTCCGTGGCGGATTACCTGAGACATACTTGGGACGCAAGGTCATTGATGGTGATGTGTCTGACATTGCCAATGTCCAAGCAGGCAAGGTGATCATCGGGCTACGTGCTAAGGGTGACGCATTGGGTGAAGCTGGTGACAGCTTTGTAATTGACAGCACAGACCTGATCGCTTCGGCGTGATGGTCTCGGAATTCCTAGACCGACAGGAGAAATAAACTATGTATGGAATATATCGTTACATCAACGGCATCTCTCTGAATGGTGCAGAGTGGATACTAGACAGTGAGGATGGAGACATCCGCACATTCCCCCATAAGGATGAAGCAGTGGCGTTTCTAAATTCCAGTGGAGTGTATGGGGACGAGGAAGACATTGAGGAACAGGGATTGTTCATTGGTGAATTAGATACTGGGATGAAATCAATAGGAGATTACGATGAGTAAACATATTCGTGTGAAAGTAACGTGTGAGATTGAGTTTGGCTTAATGGATCTTCATGAGAATGTAGCGTATGAGATTCGTGAGGCTGAAGGACTCGATGAGTTTGATGCGATTGAAGATGAACAGATCATCCGATACATTGAGGCTCAGGATGTGTATGAGTTGAATGATGTATTCGGCATCGTTGATGCTGACATTCAGGAGGTAATCGTAGAATGAGTAACACAGTTGACATGACTCCAACGTGGAGTGCAACAATGGACATCCTCATCATGATCTTTGAGAATGGTGACGATGGGGGTAAGGCACTTGCTAAGCAGGAGTTGCGTGACATTGGCAAGATGTTGGATGAATTGAAACAACAGGAGGTGAGCAATGGAGACAGTCAATAGAGAGTTAGTGAAAGAGCTAGAGAAAGCACTGGACGCTACGTTCAGTGTGTGGGGTGACGTGCAGAACACTGGCGATTACGAGAGTGAGGATCTCGATGAGGCTAGCAAGGCACTGGACACAGCCATGCGTAAGATAGCATTCGCTTTGTATAGTCTCGATGGTAAGCATCGGAATTATATGAACATCAAAAGAATTAGTTGACAGGTATTTTTTTAATCCTTATAATTGTAAACACAATATTATCACTTAGCTAATGGAGCAAGTAACTATGAGCGTATATCAAAACTTTGACCACATCCCTACACTTTCTGAAGTTGCACCATCACTGGTGTTTGAGCCTAAGCGTGAGGCACTGCGTCACAATGGCCTGCTTGTGAAGGATAAGTTCGCAATCATCAACCCTATCATTGGTGACATTGATCCACTGACTGGTCTGCCAAAGGGTGAGGTCATGCAGGTTGTAGGCAAGAGCCATGTCGCTACGCCATACAATGTCATGTGGGATTCTATGCGTGAAGGCATTGAGTTGTCTGGCTTGGATACATCACAAATCCAGATCAAGTTCATCGTCGCACCAGATGGTGGATCGTATGCGACTGACATCATCTTCAAGCAGTACGAGTTTGAGCCTGCTGTGGGTGACGTACACTCAATGCGTTTCCGTATCTATGATTCACATGACATGACGTTCAAGCATCACATCCAGTGTGGCCTGTTCCGCTACTGGTGTAGCAATGGGCAAGCGTCTATCGCTGAGAAGCTTGAGGTGAAGGCTAAGCACACACTTACTGCTGACCCAGAGAAGCTAGGTCGTATCGTGGCTGACTTCCCTGCTCGCCTTGAGGCGGAGGCTGAACTGTACAAAGACATGATGGCAACACCATTGTCCAAGGATCGTGCTGTTCAGTTCATCCGTGAGAACGTAGCTACCTATCGCATTGCATCTGGTATCAAGATCAATGAGAAGACAGTCGAGGAAGGTGCACGTATCTGGAATATGTACAACAACCTTGGCGACACAGGGTACCGCTTGTTCAATGTCATCACTCACATCGGCACTCATGTGACTGGCCGTGAGGGTACGAACATGGCACGGAAGCAGGCTCGCATTGAGCAACAAGCACAGGCTGTCGTTGACATGCCTGAGTTCAAGCAACTGGTTGGCCTTGCCGCTTAACTTAATCGGTGGTCGGTCTGGGGATTCCGAGACCGGCCTTAATGAGGAGAAATAAATTATGTACTACAGTGATAAAGAACTATTAGAGATGGTTGAAACCCTTCAGGTTAGAACTAAGCTTGAGCGAGAGAAGAAACATGATGTCGTTGAAATGCTTAGTGAACGCTTTACACAGAAAGATAAGCAACGTGAGTTTATCAGTGCACGTCTCAATGAGGCGGCTAATATCATTGGGCACAACACAATATCGGAGAGCATGCAGTATGAGTGATCTACATGACATGGCGGATGAGCGTAAGCGTAGCGACACATCACTGATCAACTTCATGCACAACCACAAGGTATCTGTGCGTTGGGTTGGTCGGTCATGGACAGCTTCAACTGAGGACTACATGGGTGTGGGTAGTAGCATTCGCTCTGCCCTACTCAATCTTGAAAGGAGTATGTATGGTAGATAACGTAGGAAGAGAGGTGCACTGCCTAGCATGTGACCATGTGTACCCTGAGACATGGCCGTTAGCTAGGTCTTGCCCTGCTTGTGACAACAGGGACATGGAGAATACAGTGTACCTACAAACACAGGAAGATGGTGATGGCCTTTAAGACAGGGGCGGAGCATTACAAGTCTAAGCTCACTGATGATGACGTTCGTTTGATTCGTGAGCTTAAGGCTGAGGCTATCCCTATCCGCCAGATAGCAAAAAAGTTTGAGGTATCACATCACTGCATACATCAGATCAGTACGTACAAGACATGGAAACACGTGAGGTAACAGCATGTATCACACTCGCCCTATCAAAACATATGACATGATCACTGCACTGACAGATCGTGTCACTAAAAGTTTGTCGTACCAAAACGAGGAGTACGATGACGTGCTCAGTAACGTAAGCCCGGAAGCACGTAAAGAATTTCTGAAGGCTCTGATCAAATTCAATGAGACATTTCTGGAGGGACGAGATGGGTAAGCGCATCAAAGAAACATTCAATGAGCTTGTAGATTTATATAAAGGTTCTAATGAATTCAAGGACTTACAGCCAACAACTCGACAGCAGTACACGTATTGGTTGCGTCTCGCATCGGAGGCATTGCCTTCTGATGTTGGGTACAAAGAGATCACTGGTGCGATTGCTAACAAAACATTTGAGACTATTGATGAGGGCAAGGGCACAGTGCTAGCCAATCGTGTGCTCGCTGTGTGTCGTAGGTTGTACAGCTACGCTATCCGTATGGATGTGATCGACACCAACCCATGGCGTAAGGTGAAGACTAAGCGTGAGGAATCCCGTCGAGTTCTTTGGACACGCAGTCAAGTGTCCAGTTTCTTGGACGTTGCGTACTCCGATTGGAACACCCGATCAGTAGGGCTGATTGCACAGATGTGTTACGAGTGGTGCCAGCGTGTGGGTGACATGCGTACCCTGACATGGGATGCCATTCACTTTGAGGATAAGTACGTCAAGCTTGTTCAGTCTAAGCGTAGGGCACAAGTCAAGGTACCGATCAGTGAGAACCTATTGTCCATGCTCACTGAGCAGAATGGTGCGCTAGACTTTCAGGATTATGTTGCACCTAATGTTGTAGATAACATGAAGCCATTCAACATGTACCGTATCTCCGGATGGGTGAACAAGATCAAGAAGAAGGCAGGCTTACCTGATGACCTACGTCTTGCAGACTTACGCAGGACAGGTACAACCGAGATGGTTGAGGCAGGGGTACCCTTACCACAAATCATGGCGGTGACAGGGCACAGCACACCTGCTAGTGTCACACCCTACATGAAAAATAGTTTGACAAGTGCGACTGAGGCGTGTACGCTCCGCTCTGTCTACACCGGCAAGTGAAACATTAGAGGTTGAGACAATGATAATTGAGATAGTAATAGTAATCATTGCATACGAAATACTATGGCAGGTAATGTGATATGTCTAAGATCAGTGACTTCATCGACACGTTAGATTTATATGTCGATCAGACGTACAGAGGCAACTGCCCCATCTGTTATGGCAAGAACACATTCACAGTTACACGTGACCACAGTAATGTTATCTACAATTGCTACAAGAATAGCTGTGGCATTTCAGGTAAGCGCAGGCAACTGTTACATGCTGATGAGATCATTGCCCTACACCAGAGAGAAGATGCCCCTGAGAGCTATTCTGAGCAGGATCTATGTACCTATACAGTGCCTGCCTTTATGGTCCCCTACACAGAGGTGTATGCCCCCATAGATCCTACGTTTTTAGATAGGTATGGCATTGACCCACACACTGTGCGCTATGATGTCAGGCAGGACAGGCTAGTGTTTCTTGTCTACACTAAGCAGGGACTACTTGTTGATGCAGTAGGCAGAGCATTGACCAAGCGCATTCAACCCAAGTGGATACGATATGCGGCATCCCCTGTGCCATACACCAATGGAGATTCTAGTAAGTACGCAGTGATTGTTGAGGATGCAATCAGCGCATATGTTGTAGGTGAAATGTTCGGTGACATCTGTACTGGCGTAGCTCTGCTTGGCACACAGCTAACAGATTTTCACAAGCGGTATATACAAAAGCATTATGACAATGCTATCGTGGCACTCGATCCCGATGCACGAGACAAGACCATCAAGATTGCAAGGGAGTTAAACTGTAAGGCATTGAACCTTACTGATGACTTGAAGTACAAACGAACTGAAGACTTAGATAAGTTAGCGGAGATGTTATATGCATAGGCGAGGCGGTTACAATGTTCCTTGGACTCAGGAAGAGATCGAGACAACGGTCAAGATGTACAAAGAACACAAGACCAACCATGAGATTGGTTGTGCCATTGGCAAGACAGGGGATGCTGTTAAAACTAAGCTAGGTAAATTGCGTAAGCAGTTTGACTTAGCTCCAAGGAGTCAGGCCCTTCTGAAAAAAGGAAATAAAAAAGGCCCTCCGAAGGGGGTGTCACCATTTGAGCGTGACTGGCAAGGCTCCGTGCCATGCGGTCACTGGATGATCACTAAGGCTTGGAGGAAAGCATCATGAGCTTTGAAGAAGAAATGAAAGCGGGTCAAATAAAAAGAACAGGTGAAGAATATTATTTTTATGAGGAGTTCAAGCAACACTATACCCCTGACATTCAATTCTTTAGGTCACCGCAGGATGTGCACAATGCGATAAGCAGAATATTCTGGCTGGACGAAGATGGTATGGAGAACGATTACATAAAAGTTCTTGAGGACATTGACGATGACAACAGGAAAAGTCTTGGTGCTTCAGATGCTATGGTCGGTGCTTGTTACTACAATGTTCTAAACTTGATTGCATCTGTTCAGTTGCTTGTTGAGGAGAGAGATCTACTAAAGAAAAAACTGGAGGCATCATGAGTTATCCTAAGACAAAATGTATGCAATGCAATAAAGATGCAGTGGCAGTTGAGGCAGACACATTCTTTTACTGTGCTGTCTGTTGGATTAAACAAATGAGGAAACAGGCATGAGTAAAGTACCTTATGTTGAAAGGCCATTGGGATGGCAGGGTGCAGGTGTAGGATTAACTGGAGAGTGCGCTTACGTGTGGGCATTGTTCTTAGCCAATGAAGCCGACATGGCGGATGACACCTTTGAGTATTCCAAGTGGAAGTCGATGGCCGATGACCTCGCACCTAAGCAAGGTAAGCCTGTAGCCGCCGCTGTGTACTACGCTGAACTTGAAGAAGCGATAGCGAGATACACAAATGCCTAGCATCGCTGAGTTCTGGAGAAACAGTTACAAGAATGACAGGGTGTCTTTCTGGTGTGAGTTAGTAGGGCTTGTACTTGCAGTGACTGCGAGCATGTACCTAGCGATCAATGCCGGTGACCCTGACATGAGATACGTGTACCCAATCGCTTTTGTAGGTGCAGTCGTACAATCATATGCGAATTGGCGTAGAGGTTTAGCGTGGGTCATGTTGTTGACTACATACTTCTCCTGCATTAGCCTGTTCGGATTCGGTAGAGCAATGGGATATTATTAATTAGGAGTGAGAGACATGATTAAGTTTGAGTACAGACCTTGGACACCAGATAGTGACGTTGCTGAGTTATTTGATCCCCCTGTTGTAGAAATTGTGACCATGACATTGGGTGATGATCTATCATGGGATGAGGCAGTATGTGAGTTCAAGAACTTCCTACGTGCATCAGGGTATGTGATCCCGTACGACTTTGAGGATGAAAGCAACGCAGATGTTGCGGAGAATCGTAAGCGTGACGCAGACCTCAGTATTGGTGCGTGGTTGTCTGCCGCACTGGAAGACCCAAGTACATGCCAGTCAATGAAGGATGACATCAACGAATGGTTTGAATGTACACCGCAAGTGCATACAAATACTATGCAAACTTAACATGTCGCAAACCTTATGTGCGGAAAAGTGGAATAAGTTAACATTTAATGTGCATAAAAGTGGTGTTTGTGTAGACTTAAATGAACAGTGTAAACTTAAATGAACAGGAGAATACAGATGAAACTAAATGAATTGATCGACACCTTGAGTGAAAACGAGTACGTGCAAGATGCACTGTACGAAGTGGCAGATGCTGTCTTTTTAGAGAAGCTATTTGACATGCGTCAGAGATTCATCAACGATTACATTAACGTCAAGAACGGGGTGACTTGTAACATCTTTGTATTTAATGATCTTGAGCAGGATGCATTTGAGATCAGCAGACGCATTGAAGCGACTGACATGTTGATTGACCAGTTCATACCTGACCATCTACCATTCGACTTTGAAGGGTTCCCATGGTGGGATGATGAAGAAGGATTAAGCTAATGCCTAGAAAGAAGAATAGCCCTGCGTACGGGAAGGGCGATTGGAAGCGTCCCGTAGACGAGAAGAAGTTCGCTGAGAACTATGATCGTATTTTTAATAAGGGAGAGAAGAATGAAACCGGAACTAATACAACTCCTCCTAAGTAAGGAGTTCTTTACTAACAACAGGCATCGTATCCGTGCTTCCATGTTTGAGGACACGGATTACCTGCCAGTCTACAAAAGTATTATACGAGCACATGAGAAGTCAGAAGATGGAGACATTACTGTCCAAGATGTGGCTGCGCTGTACGACGTGGATAACCCCACGGAGAGCCGTTCAAAGAAAGAAAACGTACGTATACTATTACGTGAGTTGGCGGATAGGCCACCGCTATCGCTTGACGTTGCTGAAGAAGTACTCCAACAATCATGGCGGACTGAGATCGGTAGGGATATTGCTCACCTCGGATCACAGATAGTCAATGGTGAAGTACAAGACCTAGTACCTCTCAAGCGACTTATAGAAAAGACACAAGACGACTTCATGCCTAACATAGAAGTCAAACCTTGTACTAAGGATGTCTTTGAACTACTCAGGGAAAACGAAGAGGATACCCGCTGGACGTTTAACGTACGAGCACTGCGGGACAAGCTTCCAGGGGTTGCCGGTGGAGAACTATGTATTATATTCGCAAGACCAGAAACAGGAAAGACTGCAAGCCACGTGTCCTTCTGCTACGGGCCAGACGGATTCGCAGAGCAAGGAGCCAGTGTCCACACCTTTGTGAACGAAGAGAAGGCAACACGGACGATGCTACGGGCCATGTCCGCATTCACCGGTATTACTAAGGAAGAGATCTACGAAGACCCTAAGTTCGTCGCCAACGAATGGCGTACGATCTATGACAACGTCAACATGTATGACGCACAGGGTGTCACCATTGAACAGATTGATGCCTACTGTGAAAACCATAAGCCAGACGTACTGGTTGTAGATCAGTTAGATAAAGTACAAGTGCATGGTAACTTCAGTCGTACAGATGAGAAGCTACGTGAGATATACACACAAGCCCGTGAGATTGCTAAACGCCATGACCTTGCATTCATTGCAATCAGTCAGGCATCTGCAGACGCAGAGGGGAAGACACGGCTTAACCCATCCGAAATGGAAGGCAGTAAGACAGGTAAGTTCGCTGAGGCAGATATTATTATCGGTATCGGTAAGCATGATCAGTCAGGGGTAGATGATGAGCCAGACTACACTCGTCACCTTACAGTAGGAAAGAACAAGATCACGGGATGGCATGGCACCATTATTTGCGAAATACAACCAAAGCTATCTCGCTACGTTGATTGATAGGTCCGATATGTATGTACTAGGAATAGACATTGAGACGACAGTACAGAAGGCTGAACGTGGTTTGGATGGTAGCCCCTTCAATCCTAACAACCATCTAGTGTCTGTGGGTGCTCAGTTCTTACACGATGAAACAGGTGAGTACTTCTTCTTTAATCACAACAAAGTCGAGTGCAACCCAAAGGAAGCCCACTTCAAGCTACAGCAGATGATTGAGTTAGCAGATGTAATCGTAGCTCACAATGCTAAGTTTGATATCCTTTGGCTGCAGGAAACAGGATTCAATATTGAGTGCGCTGTCTACTGCACAATGATTGGCGAGTACGTACTAGCCCGTGGGCAGAAGATGCCATTGTCGTTAGAAGAGACCGCCAAGCGCAGGAAGGTTACACTCAAGCGTTCTGACCTGATGGAAGAGACATTCAAGAAAGGGATCGGATACGAACAGATGGACCCAGAGATTGTAGAGACGTACGGACGGGGTGACGTAATATCCTGTCTGGAAGTATACGAATCTCAGATGCATGACTACCGGCAACCTCACTTCACAGGGTTACGCAAAGTCAGGGACATGATGAACGAGATGATGTTTGTCCTGTTGGAAATGGAACGGAACGGAATTTGCATTGATCTTGATTCACTGGACGATGTAGAGAAGGAATTCACTGAAGAGCGTAACAAATTAGAGACACGGCTACAGCAGATCGTTAGCACAGTTATGGGTGACACTCCCGTCAACCTGAACTCACCGGCACAGTTATCTGAAGTAGTCTACTCTCGGCGTGTACTGGACAAGAATAAGTGGCGTGAACTATTTAACGTAGGCATTGCCGCTAACGGCAAATCCTTGCCACGTCCACGTATGTCGCCTAAAGAGTTTGCGCTTGCAGTAAAGAACAACTCAACAATCCTCCACCGCACCAGAGGCGTACAATGTTCTGAGTGTAAAGGGGTGGGTACTGTCCAGAAGATCAAGAAGGACGGCAAGCCGTACAAGAATCGTAGCAAGTGTGTTACATGCAACGGTGTTGGGGCTGTCTATAAACCGACAGATAAGGTAGCAGGTTTCAAGCTGACACCTTCCTCTGTGCAGGATATATCTGCTAACGGCTTCAAGACAGAAAAGAACACCCTGCAGTTTTTACTGGCTCAAGCGCAACGTAAAGGCTCACAGGAGGCGATTGAGTTCCTACAAGGGATGCGTAGGCTCAACGCTCTAAACGTCTACCTGAACTCGTTCTGTGGCGGTATGAGGCGTAATACACGCAGTGATGGCGTACTGCATACGACTTTCAACCAATGCATTACTGCTACTGGACGCTTGTCTTCTTCTGATCCTAACTTCCAGAATCAACCACGCAGTGGGACATTCCCTATTCGTAAGTGTGTCGTATCACGCTTCGACGGTGGTGAGATTATGGAGGCTGACTTCAGCGGTCTAGAGTTTCGTGTAGCCGGTGAACTGTCTAAAGATGGTCAGATATACAATGACATCATGACGGGTAAGGATGTACACAAGCAGACTGCTTCTATCATTAACCAGAAATCTTCTGAGGAGATTACTAAGGATGAGAGGCAACAGGCGAAGGCGTATACGTTTGCGCCGCTCTATGGCGGTCAGGGAGCGCAGGAGGCTCCACATGTTCAACAATACTTCAAAGAGTACTTCAACATCTACGAAGGACTCGCAGAGTGGCACGACAGACTCAAAAGAGGAGTCCTAAGAAATGGTATAGTAACACTACCTTCTGGACGACAGTTCTACTGGCCTAACGTTGAACGTAAGCAGGGCGGTAGGATTTCGTACGCCACACAGATTGTAAACTACCCCGTACAATCTTTTGCAACTGCGGACATTGTTCCGTTGGCTTGTATACGTGTACACGAAATGATGAAAAATCGACAGGTTAAATCGTTGTGTGTATTGACTGTACATGACTCCATCGTCATTGACGTGTATCCTGGAGAGCAGGAGATCATGAAAGATATTCTTGCAGAAGGTATGGAAGGGGTTGCAATGGAAGTCAAAAAGAGGTTTAATTACGATATGGTAATACCACTCGCCATTGAAATAAAGAGTGGTTCAAATTGGCTAAATGGAAAAGTTATTTATGAGTGAAGTAGCACTTTATAATGGTATGACCCCAGAGCAACTATTGGCTGCGATGGGGGCAGGTGAACCTCAAGAAGCAACAGGCAATCGTCTGCCGTTGTTAAAGGTCAACTATCAGGATGAGGACGACGAGGGTAACACCTTGAAGAAGGGTTCTATCGTCTTGGCACTCCCGTCAGGTAACGTATACGGTACGTCTGTAAAGATCCGTGTGTTCGGTGATTACATGCAGTACATGGACTACGATGCCGCTGACAATGCTGTTGTCAATAAGACAATCATTCACCGTGCAGGTGATGAAGCGATTGACGAGACTGGTGGCGTACGTTGTGGTAAACCTGCGTCTAAAGACCTGCGTGATATGGATGACGAGGTCAAGGCAAAGTACAAGAGCATCTCTTGCTTCCGCTACCTGTTTGGTAAGGTAACAATGGAAGATGGCAAGACTGCATCTGGAGAAGCTACTGAGGTAGTTGAAGTCCCTTGTCTGTTCCGCCTGAAGGGTATGTCATTCATGTCGTTCTCTCAGGATGTGATTGAGCCTTCACGCAATCAGAAGCTCAAGTTCCAGCAAGTCACCAGTGCGATTAAGACAACCCGCCACAAGAACGGGTCTGTTACTTATTTCACTGTAGGCTTTGAGCCTGACTTCTCTAACATCACAGACATCTCAACGGATGATCTACAGTTTATGTCCAATGTACTGGACACAGTTAACGCTGAGAACAAGCAAGTCATTGCGAAGCACAACAGTGCATTGTATGGCAAGCAAGCAGACGTGCGTGACGAGAAGATCGTTTCTGAAGTCGAAGACTATTTAGAAATCGACGAGGCATCATAATGTCCGAAATGCCTCATGAATACGAGGTTCGGATACGTGAATATCTATCTAAGTTGTCGGCGGGGGAAGCTCCCCCTGTCGATGACAAGTGGATAGACCAAGCATGTGAAGACTTTCGTAATGCCCTAGTTAAGCAGTTCACCCGTGATAACGGGCGTGAATTTACGGTACGTATGTCCAACGCAGGACGGCCTCGCTGTCAGTTATGGTGGCAGAAGAATCATCCTGAAGAGGGCAGTAAACCTTCTTACGACTTCATCATGAAGATGCTGTTAGGGGATGTTATTGAGGTATTGGCCTTGCTTTTAATGCGGGGTGCGGGTATACCAGTCCAGTCCTACCACGGTAAGGTAGAGCTTCAGCTTGACGACGATGCCACCATTCAAGGTGAGTATGATGTCGTTATCGACGGTAAGGTGTGGGATATTAAATCCTCATCTCCGTTTGCCTTTGAGCACAAATTCAAAGACTTCAACGCTGTCAAGGATGACGACTCTTTTGGGTATGTCGCCCAAGGCTTTGGTTACGCTAAAGCTAATGGAATGCCGTTTGGCGGATGGATTGTAATCAATAAGTCTACAGGCGAATGGAAGTTCATTGAAGCAGATAACTCTGTAGCAGACGAGTACACTGAAGTCATCAAGGATACCATTGACTACATTGCTACGGACAAACCGTTTGCTAGGTGCTTTGATGAAATTGAAGAAACATTCCGTGGTAAGGTCACCGGCAACAAGTACATCGCAAAGAACTGTATCTATTGCGACTACAAGTTCAAGTGCTGGACTACCCTGCAGTACAAACGAGTAGAGGCATCACAGGCTAAGAATAAGCCTTGGAGATACTACACGGTGTACAATGACGTTCAGTAGGGCGGCTAGGAAATATGGATACAAATCAGGTCTTGAGAAAACTGTCGCAGATCAAATCAAAAAGCGGGGACTACGTGTCAAGTATGAAGATCCATCTTCACGAATTAGCTTTACACAACCCGCTACTGATAGAACGTATACTCCTGATTTTGTCCTGCCTAATGGTATTGTGGTTGAGACAAAAGGCCGGTTCACCTTAGAAGACCGCAAGAAGCATCTGTGGATACAGGAGCAAACAAACCAAGACATACGGTTTGTGTTCTCTAGTTCTAAGGCTAAGATACGCAAAGGATCAAAGACAACGTACGGTATGTGGTGCGATAAGCATGGCTTCCTGTATGCGGACAAACAAATACCAGAGGACTGGTTCAATGAGTAAAACAGTAAGTGTAGACTTGGAGCCGGGTGAAGCATTCTTCCGTGTTAGTGTAGACGAAGATGGTGTGACTAACTTTGCTTGTGGCCTCTACCCAACCAACATGAACATTGAGAAGGACTTCAACGGGGAAGAGGAGATTGACTACGATGATATGTTGGCAGTCTTCATGGCAGGGATTACGCATATGGTCAGAGAAGACATGGACGCTATTCTGCATAGAGGTATGGAATCTATCATCAAGGGTAACAAGCCCTTTGATTTTATAGTAGACCCTGCAGATCTGGAGTTCTACTCCGGATTATCAGACGAACAGTTAAGGCTATTGCGCATGGACACAGAGGGGGAAGCATAATGGCACAAAAGACTTGGAATTCATTCTTTGAGCAGGTAGCTGAATTACACGCTACCGACTTTCCTGACCTGAGACCAGACATGGTTAACTCACCGAAGCATTACATCTTGAATGACAAGTTAGAAGT
>Ga0222719_10000904_pt1 | contig 29450 bp, 20 predicted proteins | sample C33_34DmetaG_FD_165039 | JGI IMG/M metagenome (GOLD analysis project Ga0222719, IMG submission 165039) | Estuarine water microbial communities from San Francisco Bay, California, United States - C33_34D | ecosystem: Environmental > Aquatic > Marine > Unclassified | place: USA: California...
TATCAGGAAGTAGATTTTTGTTAGATTTGGACTACGCCGTACCGCAAGGCGAACGTGGTGTGTCTATTTTCCAAGCCGCATAACGCTGGCACTTATGTACTCTAAATACAGCATCAGCACCGGCATTAGCACCGTCAGTAACTGCTTCATATGTGTACACCATACCTGGAAAATCTTTAGCCGCTCTACCTATAACGATATCGTTACCGTCATTGATTGCTTGGTTACCACTTAGGGTTAGTGTAGTAATACCGCCTGTTCCATTAACAGTTTTTACTGTTGCAACAAGTTCGTCTGCAATTAAAAAATCTTCAAAGTTAGAAGCCGCAAATTTAATTTTATCGCCCACTTCATATCCTGTTCCTGCTGTAGTAATTTCTACATCAAAACTATCTCCGTATATAACCGGAAGATCCCTTAGTGTCTGACGATATGCATTCCATTGTGTTTGTAAAGACTCTGGCATATCTGCATTGACTTTGTCGTCACTCCATTGTAGTAAAGACTGTCTGTGTCTACGTAGATGTGCCCATTTAATGTGAGGTTGCTTCCACGGATAGTGTTGTCTACCTGTATTCGGCGATGTAATTTTTTGGAATACACCACTTTCATTGCACTCAATATCAAATTTTTCGTATGTATGATCTGGTGGTGGATCAGCATAAGTCCAATACGTTATGCCATTTGGTAATGTTTCTTCAATGAGTTCGTGCTCGTCTTCTTCAACATCTGCTTCCATCAATGAACAAATAATAGGATTTTCTTCGCAATCAACAAACACCTTACGAAGATTAATTGGCTCTGCAAATTCTAAACCTTCTTCTTCTTCCATGTATGCTGTAGGAGAAATTTTATTTGTTGCTTTATCTATAAAGACCCACATTGCATCAGGCCCTTCATATGTGTGAGTTCCTGTTAAGTTTTGCTCATCAAATTGACCAAGATATTCGTCTGGTTTAGGATAGTTAAAAGTTTTTCTAATATGCGTCATTTTTTTCCTCTTAGTAATATACCACGTACACTAATCCGCCTGCTCCTGGTGATCCACAACAACAAACTTCACCGTATGCCTGTGCTGACATGCCGCCACCACCTGGAAATAATCCAAAGCCTTGCGATCCGCCCCATGCACAACAGCCATTAGGGCCGTTTCTAAAACCTGGATTACCGTAAGAACCAGTTGTCATCATATTTCCTCTATCATGGCAGTATTGACTTAACTGTGAAGTTGCTTGTGTTACACCAACTCCAAAGTCCATACCGCTGTGTCCGTGAACACAATATCTCATTCTACAACATGAATAACAAGTTCTGTACATAAAACATTCTGTTCTTAAAACTCTACCTCCACATGCTCTTGCACACCAATTGCTTGATCTACACACATATGAATCACAACCTCTTTGACAGTTTCCTCTTTGTCTACAGCAAGTTGAACCTGCCGCACAAATTGTGTATTGTTGTCCTGCTTCTACTTCAGACGAACGTTGACCATATGTTCCACCGGAAGAAGGATATCCCATCTGACAACAACAAGCGCCTTCACCAGCCGCTCCGCCGCCCCAAATTTCAAAAGTAGCATATGCAATTCCTGCTGGAACTGTCCACAAACAACATCTACCACCATTATTAGGAGTAGTAGTGTTTGTATTATATACTGCGAATTCTTGTGGAATCGCTTTAGGATCATCGTATCCGAATAAAAAATCTCTTAATGTTGACATACTACTATTTACTCCTATGTAGACGTGTAGTAAACTGTTACTAAGCCGCCCATTCCTTTAGCCCCGCAATAACATGTTTCGTTGTGTGTTACACCCGAAGCACCACCGCCGCCGGGGAATACTCCGTGGTCTCCTTGGTCTTGTCCATGTGATTTATAACAACCTGAACGTGACATTCTTGTGTGTGATGTAAATGGTGCACTTGGTATAAACTGGTGCATATCACTTGCACAGTGAGCAGATCCATGTCCGCCACCTGTTGTACCACAAATTGCTAATGTAGCCCCGTTAACACATCCACAGTTATACATTTGACATCCACTGTATGAACAACCTTGACTCCAAAAACATTTGGAAGACGCTTCTGATCCACCTGATGAACACATGCAAAATCCATTCGGTCCACATACATAACTTGGAAATCCTTTACAAGAATAACATCTTGAATGACAGCAAGTTGAACCGCCTGCACAAATCGTAAACTGCTCACCGTCTGCTGTTTCAATAATACGTCTACCATAAGAACCTGATCCGCCGGACCAACCCTGTTGGCAACAGCAAACTCCTGCTCCCGGACCGCCGCCTCCCCAAACTTCAAAAGCCGCCCAAGAAGCACCTGCTGGAACTGTCCACTGACAGCATCTACCACCATTGTTTTGTGTAGTAATATTTGTGTTATACACACGTAAACTCCTCAAAGGTGTGGATCCTGTTGATGTTGATCCATATTGTAGTAAGGTTCTTAAACTTGACATATTCTATTGCTCCCTTATCTCGGTGGATTCTCGTCACTGTCTACACTGGCAATGTCTGCGCCAGGTTCAACTGGAAAATTAACCATGTATGCTGGAATTTCTGCATCAGTTCCGTGTCCAAACAATGCGGGTAAATCACGTAACTTCTGTCTATAATCTAACCATAATTGTTTAGTTGCCGCTGGCATATCGTCTGCAATTTTAGAATCTGAACCTGTTAAAGCACCATTTCTAACAACAATTAACTGTTCCCATGAAGTCCACGGTTGTTTCCATTGCATAGTCCAAGTGCCGCCTGTGTATTTTCCGTTATCTAAAGTTCCATCCATGTTGTATGTACACGCATCTAATTCGTATGTATGATCAACATCTGTTGGATCTGGTCTTTCGTATGTTGTGCCATCTGGAAGATTAACAACAATATTTGTCTGACCTTGCACAGTGTCCCATTCTATTTTTGCATCAAATAATGAGCAAAGTACTGGATCTGTGTCACAATTAATTTCAACTTTATATTGATCTTCTGGTATAGGATAATCTGCACCGTTTTCTTCTTCTGTTAACACAAGTCTCGATGTATCTGATCGTCCTGTATCTTGATCTATAAAAACCCAAATTTTATCTGGCCCATTGTACTCAGCAGTTGCAGTTCTGCCCTCAGTGTTAGTCTGGGCAAGATAGTCATCAGGAAGATCATATGTAAATGTCTTTGTAATATTTGTATTAGTAGGCATTATATTTTCTCCATTTTCCTTTATTAACTATAACTTACTTTCACAGCACCTGACATACCCCAGCCGCCCCAACAGCAAGGTTCGCCACAAGCCGCGCCGCCGCCTCCTCCCCCTCCAGGGAATTCAGCAAGACATTGGAAGCAAGAACCTGTATTTGTAAAGTTTCCTGCACACCAGTCACGTCCTCTTCTTGCATGACCATATAGTGGTGTACCTCCCATAAAGGCCCACATTTGGTTATGACAATATTGACTTCTTTTTGCACTACCACTTACTTGAGGTAGTCCCCAGTCGCCTGTACCGCACTGCCATACAAAACTTGGATGACAAGTATAAGCGTCTGTAAAACAACAAGCCTTACCAGCACACCCTCCAGGTGCACAAGTAGTTGGAATACTTGATCCAGTTACAAAACTTGGATATCCGTTTCCACCAATACATCCGAAACAGCAACAAATTGTTGAACCGCCTGCACAGATTGTGTATTGACATCCCACTGTTGTTTGAATTGTTCTAATAGCATAACTTCCACCCGCCGCTGGTCGATTAGGGAATTGACAACAGCAACCGCCGTGGCCACCGCCTCCGCCGCCCCATAATTCAAAGGTAGCGTTGACTTTCCCAGAGGGCACAGTCCATAGACAACATCTGCCGCCATTACTAATGTCGTTGTTGTCTCTGTAAACCCAGAACTGACGTTGAACTCCTGACTTAGTTGGTTCAATATCTGAAAGTAATCCTCTAAGTGTTGCCATGTGTTAGTTATCCTATCTTATGTACCACTAATAATCCAACCGTATGTTGCACCTGTGTAAACAAGTGTCACAGCCGTGTTGTTAATATCTAATGTTAAATCTTCGCTTAAATTCTGGATTTTTGATCCGTTGCGTCCCACAGTTACGTTTGACGATGCAAACGCTCCAGTCACGTCAACGATTTGAATAGTGTCATTTTCTAAAAGACTTGTACTAATAGGTAGTGTAATAGTTATACCACCCGATGTACATAATACTCTATCGTTCACATTGGCTGTGATACTTGTACCTGTGTTTCTTAACACAGTACCAGCGGTTCCAGTTGTAGTTATGTATCTTCCCATTGTGTTATCCTTCTATATGTATTTATGCCGCAGTCTCAATACCGAACGCTACTGCACTTGTATTTGAAGAACTTGAATATACTACAAGTTTCTTCCCTGCGTCCATTACTATCCCCGATCTCTCAAGTACACCGTGTGCAAGAACCTCTGTCTCCCACTCTATATACTCTGCCGCTGTAGGGGTATCTGCGGCCGCAACGGCAACTCTTACGCCAATTGCTTGATTTCCTCTATTACACACCGATAATGTAACAACTGCATAGTTGTCAGTTGGCACTTCATATACGGTGGTGTCGGTAGCGCCAACTAAATCTGCCGCTCCTAATCTTCCTGATGCCATAGTTTTTCTCCTTTATCCCATTAAAAACATATTTAGCGCCACAGGTGCACCATCAACTCCGCCCTGGAAATTGAATTGTGCTTTAACATTAATTGGAACTACTGTAGTTGTAGTGATTTCCTGTCCGGAAATTTGTACTAAACCAGCAATAATTTGGTTAACGTTAAGTGTACTTGCACCACCACCAATCTGTGACGTGATATATGTTCTAATTGCTCTTTGTGTTGGTATAATACTGTCGCTATTAGCGGCAAATGTACCATCGGTGCTAAATTCGTTGACTGTTGCTCCTGTGTTACCAAGTGCAATATTACCCAAAGATAATTCTTGTAGTCCTGAAATATTAAATGCATCTGCATTCAATGTTGCAACACCAGTTGATTGTTCAACGTTAAACAATCCACCAACTCTAAAGTTACCATCTTGGTCAGTTGATGTGTAGAACACTCTTCCGCCACCGCCTTCAACCGTTTCGTTGTCTGGTTGAGGATCTTGTAGTGGAATGTTTGGATAATTTGTATTTGTAAAGTTACCAGTACCAATATCCAGGAAGTCGTGTCCTGTCAGACGTACTTGAGAATATCTAATTCTAACTTCTGCACTTTCATAATGTTCCGGTGCATTGTCAACTGGGATTTCTGGTGATATTTGTAATTGTGCAGTAAATGGTCCATCATCGCCGCCTAATAAGTTTGTTATTGCAACAAGTTTGTAGAATACATTATTTTGTCCTGTAAATTCAACATTAGAACCTGCTCTTGGTCTACTACGCAACCCAGACACTTGCACAAACTTACCGCTTTGTAAGTTATCCATATAACCGCCACCGTGTGTTAATTTTCCGCCGGTAGTATATACTGCTAATGCACTGGTATCAATAGAATTTTGTAGTAAAGGATCTTCATAAAGATCAATATTATTTGCGTCAATAACTTTTGCAAAGAATGTAGTTGGATCAAAGAATCTTGCTCCTACACCAAGTGCTTCTGCAATATTAACCTTTGTTCCATCAAGTGTAATACTGTGTCCAGCACCAATTGTTACCCTTGCCGGATTAGTATTTGAAATACCTGTAATTGTTTCTTCAATCTTAGTTGCTGAAACAGTAGCAGTTGCAGTTTCATAACCACTGCCTCGACCTGCGTTTGTTGCTCCAGCAAATGTTGGTTGACCTAATACGCCGTCACCAAGTCTAATTTCGAATGGTGCTTCTGTTGTATTATTAGGATCAGTAATTGTCATTGTTACTGAATCATCGTAACCTTGTCCAGGTTCAATAATTCTAATCTGGTTAATTAATCCGTCTTGTACTCTACATCTTGCTAATGCTTTGACCGAAGTACTTGATCCGTCTCCTACTGGTGTTGAAAATTCAAGTCTTGGTTCAATTACATAAGTTGTTGTACTGTCAAGTAAACTTAGGATCGGCTCACCTAAAACGTGATCCCACCCAGGAGTACCATCTGACATTTTTCTCACAGTTGCTTGTTTAGTACCTGCGTTAAAACTGTCAATGTATGCATATTGGCCTGCACCTAAACCTGCTTCGATCCAAATTGCCATTCCCACATACTGTCCTGAACTTGCAGTATCAGTATTTGAAATTGTAAGACTTGTTGCATTACCAATCTGTGCCGCGTTACCTGCTGTAATATAATCTTCTCCACCAAATTCCTCATTGGTGTTAAGTAATCTTACTTCCATAATACCCGCTGTTCTGTAAGTAGGTGTTACAGTTCCAAGACCAAATCCGTCACCAACAATGCTAATATTTGCATTGCCACCGTTTGTATCATAGTCTCTACCAGCATTTACATATTCAAGTGCAAGGATTCTATCACCATCGGTTAAAATTTTACCAACCTGTGCTTGTTTGTCTTTATTGTCTGCATAAGCAATAATTGGAACTTCTGTTGCATCAACGCCTTCTGATACACAACCAAATGTACCATAAGATGAGTTACCGTTAGTAGCACGAATCTTACCACCGTTTTCTGCAAGATATCCGATATATCCGTAGTATGAGAATACCGAAACAAGTTCTGTTCTACCTAAGTTGGTACACCAAACTCCGATACCATCACTTAATACTTGTGTAAAATCGTTAGCAACAATAGAATCGTTACCGCCGGCGTGTAAATCACCGTCAATTTTTAATCCCACACAACCTGTACCAAATGTTGTAACGTTTTGTACATAACATGATTTATTCTTAACCCATGCTTCTTCATGTGCTGTGCCCCAACCTGGATCTAATGATACATAAGCCCCTGCACTTGGACGTTTAGTTCCGTATTCGTTGTCTGATCCTAATACACCATTAAGTCCTTGTGTTGTACAGTTTCTTAATCCTGTACCATTTCTTACATAGAACATATCGTTTAGTGTAGAACCACTTACGCTTCTAATATACTGCTCTGCCGCTCTTTGTGCTTTGTAATTACCTGTATAGATTAAGTCATTTTGAATTGCTTCTACATAACGTTTTACATCGCGTTTACAACTTGCTTGAAGTGCCGCCGCATTTGGTCCTGAAATAAAATCAGTATAGCCTGTATAAGTTTGTATAATATAATTTGTTACATCTTCTGCGATAAAATCTTTATTTTCTTCAAGTCTTAGAACAGCATCTGTATATCCTGCTGTTTTGTTAGGAGTATTACTACCAGTCATAGCAACATCTGAACCAACAGCATTTAATACAAAATCAATTTTGTTTTTGACACCAGTAGCGATCGCCGCCGCGTCTGTTCCAGCACCTGCTGAACCTGCTGGCAACGCAACGTCTTGAGTTAATCCGTTCCCTGTTTGTTTTGTAATAGGATTATTTGTAATAATATCATCAATAATGCTGGCCATGTGTGTAATACCAGCAAGTGAATACTGTGTGTCACTTGAATCAACTAATGATCCAGCCGGTGTAATTTTTGTTGAACGCAATTCATCACCAACTACTGCACAACTTTCTGGAATAACCATAGGAAGTACTTCTGCAAACGCTCCTGTTTTTACAAACAGTGTATCGTTAGCAATAATTTCTGCTGGAACAGCATTTGTATTTCCTGCTGTTAGCGCCGCACTTGCAATAGTTCTTAAGTTAACAAGAATCTGTTGTGCTTCTGGTTCTTCAACTATTGTAGAATCTGTAATCTGTAATATTGGATTTGCAACACTTCTTAATGTTTGATAATTATTTGCAGGAGTATCCTGTGTAATTACATCATCAATTAATGTAGTTACAAAAGTTAGTGCCGCCGCAAACTCAGCAGTAATGCCATCGTTTGATACGTAAAACTGATCTGCTGTTGCATCAAAGTATGCAAGTGTTTCTGCTCTTGTTTTTCTATTACCACCATGTGATAAATCCCAAATAAGTGCATCAATAAATGTTCCTAAATCTCTACGCCAATCTGCCGCAGTGTATGTAAATGATCCAGTAAATGGTGCACTTGAATTTACAATCTGTGTATCAACCCAACTTAGTGTTTCGTCTTGGATAAATGCTTTATTTCTTTTTAATAAACTTGTTGCATATGGTTTTCTTGCACCTTCTTCAATTTGACGTAAACCAAAGTTTACAGTTTTAAAAGGTTTATCAAGTGTTACACCCGACGCTGGTACTGCCGAATCAACACCATCAAGTGCAGTATAATAAACTGCATCAAGTTGACCAAAATATGCCCATTCTGGATCTGTGCCTGCTTCGTTAACTTTTAATACTTGACCTGGCGCTCCCACTGGAAGTCTTGTTGGACCTGCTCCACTGTAGTAAACAATGTCACCGCGTGTAGTTAAATTACCAACTTCAGCACCGCCGTTTAATAAATTCCAAAAATTTCCTGCAAGGTCTTGATCTGGTCTATTTTGTCCTGCTCCGATTTCTTCAGATGTGTGTGGTGCAATACAAACATATGAGTTAACATCGTTAATTCCTCTAACAACATCGCCTTTGTCATAGTATACTCCGTTTGTCCATTGCTCTTTCCAGTATAACCCTTCATTAAGTTTGTCCCAGTAAACTGCATCTGGTGGTCTATTACCTGTTCCATCTGCAAGTGCAATAAATGTCCAGCCGCCCAGTCTTACAACATCGCCAACCTTATAAGCAAAATTATTATCGTAGTCGCCACGGAAAGTAAATCCTGTTGTAAACAGTTCCCAATGTGTAATATTATTAAATGGTGTTTGGCCATAGTTGTTAGTGATTGAGATATATGAATATCCACCATAAGTAACTACATCACCTGGTTGATAGTTTACATTATTTTGCCAACTGTCTTCAAATTCTAATCCTGGTACAAAAATTGACCAATTGCTTTCGTCTGCCGCTAAGGTTGCACCTGATGTATGAAATGTTGTACAAATCCAAATATCCGAACCATACTTAACAATGTCATTAATTTTGTAACGTGTTGATGTTGTCCAGTCTCCTAAGTATTCAATACCCTTGTGTAGATAATCCCACTTAGTTTGATCTAATTCTAATCCATCTGCATTTGTCTCTGCGGCTGTATGACCTGTGTTTGCAATATAAAGTTGTCCACCGTAACGAACAACATCACCTACTTTATATCTTGTAGTTGCTGTCCATACTCCGGTCCATGTTTGGCCATTGGCAAATAAATCCCATTTGGTTTGGTCTTGTTCTAAGCCGTCTGCCGCATCTGCCGCAGAAGTATGTGCTTCAGTACATAGATACATTACTCCGCCGTAACGAACTATGTCATTTACTTTATACCTTGCTCCAACACCCCAAACGCCTTTCCAATCAAAGCCTTCAGCAAATAAATCCCACTTAGTTTGATCTAATTCTAATCCGTCTGATGCAAGTGTTGCTGATGTATGTCCAGTGTTTGCGACATATAGGTAACCACCATACTTTACAATATCATTGGGTTTATATACTGTTGATAATGCCCATACACCTTTCCACTCAGTACCATCTGCCAATAGATCAAAGTTTGAAATATCTGTTGTGAATGCATTAGAACTAATGTGCCCAGTATTAACAATATAAGTACGTCCGCCGTATCGTACAACGTCGTCTTTATAATACTGCTTGGAAGATGTCCATGCACCCTTCCAAATAAATCTAATTCTACCGAGTTTAAATTCAGCCATTTTTGGTTCCTAACAATGTGTTATTTGTATTTATCATTATGTTTATTTCCCTGCTCCCATATCTTGTGGAGTAGTAGGGTCTCCTTCGTCTATTAATCCGAAATTAGTACCACTTACAAAGTATGTTAGTGCCGCCATATCTCCGTCAACTGGCTTTTGAAAATTCATTTGTGTGTTAATATTTATGGCTCTAAATGCTTCAGAACTAATGTTATTACCTTGTACTCTAACTTCACCAGCAATAACAGCGTTAACGTTAACATTTGTACCACCGCCACTGATTCTACTGTCAATATAGCCAGCGATTGCTCGCTGTGTTGGTACAATTTCGTTACTATTTGCAGTAAATGTAGGATCTACTGAAAATTCTCTAATAACAGCATTTGTGCCGCCAAGTGTAACACCACCTAATCGTAATTCACTTAACCCGTCTAATTCAAAATATGATGCATTTAGTGATACAATACCAGTTGCCTGTTCAACTTTAAATAATTCACCAACTCTAAAGTTACCATCTTGGTCAGTTGACGTATAGAACACTCTACCACCACCGCCATTTTCGGTTTCTTGGAATTCACGCACATCATAACCTTCAATTGGTGTTAGCAAAGGATATTGCGAAGTATACAAATTACCCTTACCAATTTCTAAAAAGTCGTGTCCTGTTAGTCGTACCTGTGAGTACTTCTGTCTAATTGTTAAATTTGTTTCATGCTCTGGGGATTCTGCTCTATCAAGTGTTGGACTAATTGTAAGAGTAGCATCAAAATTACCTTCTGTTCCTGTTAAATCTGTAACACCTTGAATAGCATAAAATAAATCATTGATCCCTTCTATATACAAGTTATCGCCCGGACCAGGTTCACGTGTTAACTCCTTTACAACAAGTTTGTCACCTAATTGATACAGGTCTGCATATCCATTACCAGAAATAGTGACTCCGATATTAATATAGCCAGTACCTCTGTTAGTAAATTCTACACCGCCAACAGTACCATTGGCCATTCTAATGTCATAAGTTACATCTCTTGTATTATCTGCATCACCAATAGTCAGTGTTGGCGGATTAGAGCCATATCCCGAACCCGGTTCTTGTATAATAAATGTACTCACTCTACGTGTTGATAATTCTACAGTTGCTCTTGGTGTTGCACCTGTTTGAACATATTCTAAACTTGCTATAGTTCCTGAAGAATTAATTGGATAAAATATAGGACCGTCTCCAGTTATGCCACTTAACATACTGTCGTAACTTCCGCTAACTGTTCCTTTGTCAGTCCAGTATACCCCATCATCTGATTGTAGAATACTTCCGCTTTCTGTAACACCTAAAAAAGTTCCCATACTGTAATTAATTAATACATTATCAGCAACGTTCGTGTCTTCACCTGCTAACCATGTAGTATTGCTTGGATCTGTACTTCTGTCTGTAAAACTGTAGAAGAATTTATTGTTTACTGTTGAAAGATCATTTGGAGAATCATAAGTCGAAGCAACAAAACGCCCATTACCAAATTTTAAATCTGCAAGATCATGTTGTACATCGCCTATGTTTTGTCCTGCTGTCCAAGATGCACCGTCGTCTATACTTTCCCAAGTATCACCAGATCCATTGGCAATAATCCATTTACCATTTCCGTACACTATCCAATTAGCGCCACTTACCCCAGCATTAATTTCTGTCCAAGAAGTTCCGCCATCATTTGACCTGTAAATATTTTGTGTGCCTGATGCAATAGCAATGTGTACGTTATCTCCGTATTCTAATCCTACAAAAGTATGTCCAAAACTTAATAGATTGTTTTGTGCATCGCCCCAGGAAGTTGCATCGTTTGATTGTTTAATCCTTCCGTTAGCATCCATCGCAACATATTGAGTTGCGCCGCCTGCTACTGCAACATAATTTAAATCTGCATAGTTTGATGCTTCTGTAAAACTTGTTCCATTGCTTGACCATACAATAGTATTTTGTCCTACTAATACTGTTCTATAACTATTATCAACGTATCTAATCGCACTATCTTTTATATTACTACCGGTTGGCAAAGTAGTGTTACTTGCATTGTATGGTGGAGCAGTAAATGACAAATACGGTGTTATTTCATAACGTGTAGTTTCGTCAAGTACTGTCTTAATTGGTTCACCTGGTAAAAGATGTTGCCAGCCTGGTTGATCATCAACTGGTCTTTTAACTTCTACTGTTTTATCACCTGCTGATACTGCTGTAATTTCTACTGTAATAGGATTACCTGTGTTACCAACCAATGATGGTTGAATAGTAATTATGTCGCCTTCAGAATTTGCAGTACCTTCTTCTTCTTTTGCAAGTGTAACTACGCCCAACGCATCAATATTAACAGTAAATGTTGGTTCTGTTGCATCAGGGTCTGAACTTGTACCAACAACACCTGTATATTGTCCTTCTGTAAGTGTAGGATCAGCCGCACTGGTTACATTCCAATTTAATACGCCCCCATTATTCCAATCGTAACTTGTAATAATACCATACTGTCCGCGACCTTCTCCTTCAATAATTGTAATTAATTTTCCTAAATAATATTCCTCAGTGTTAACATCTTGATTAGCAATCTGAATGGTTGTTGTGTTACCGCTTTGTGCTCTGTTGTTTGCATAGGTATAATTATCACCACCTGCTCTTGATGAATCGCCGGGATCTGTAATTCTAATCTCTGTTATTGATCCGTTTCTGAATTCAGTTAATTTACCTGCGGCATTTTCACCCGAACCTGTGATAGTTACTGTGCCATTTTGATAATGTGTACCAGTATTACTAAAACCTACAGCAAACAATTTGTTTTCATCGTTATAAACTTTTGCAACTTCTGCTTCTTTACTGTAGTTGTTTGTTTTTGCAGTAATAGGAGTTTCAGTTTGATTGAATCCGATAGCAACTGAACCATATTCACCATATGAGTTGTTACCGTTTGTTGCACGAACTTTACCGCCGTTTGTACACAAGTAGCCAATGTAACAGTAGTACGTAAACACTGACACAAGTTCTGATAAGCCGTCTGCGTTACACCAATAACCAATACCGTCTTGAATAATTTGTGTAAAGTCGTTAGCAACGATGGACTTGTTACCACCATTGTGTAAGTCTCCGTCAACTTTCATACCAACACATTTATTACCAAATGTAGACACGTTTTGTACGTATGTTGATTTATTTGTAATCCATACACTTTCGTCGTCTGGGCCTTCACCCGGATCAAGAGCAACAAACGCTCCGCCGGTTACACGTCTAATTAGATATTCATCTGGATCAGTAAATGCACCTTGTAATCCTGATAGTGTCATATTTCTAATACCACAACCATTGCGTACTCGGAACATATCGTTACCTTTAGTTTCTGGTGTTGGTTCTACAAAAGTTGAACGTAATTCGTCACCAACAATAGCAACGTTTGCTGGTACACTGATAGGACAAATTTCCTGATAGCGTCCTGTCTTGACAAGAATTGTTGCAGGTGCTCTTAATCCTTGATCTTCCAAAATATAATTACAAGCATACTTAATTGTTTTAAATGGTGCAGTTGGAGTTTTACCCCTACCTGCACTGTTAGCGTCAATACCTTCCGGTGAGACATAATAAACTTTATCAATTTCTTCCAGAGATTCCCAAGCAAGATCGTCATTTGCTAATACTTTAAATGAATCTCCTGAATTACCAATGCCTACCCTTACATGATCGGAGCCGTCATGAGTTCGTATATCTCCTCTGTATTGAAGTACGTTATTGTTACCGCCTTCAACTACAGTTTGCCAAAAGTTCTCTTGAGTGTAGTCTATGTCTAAGTCTGGTCTTGAATCAGAGTTGTCTGCATTATGGCGTTTGATACAACGATATAAAGTACCTTCGTATGTTACAATATCTCCAAGATAGTAAGCATTTGTTGTTGGTGATGCATTAACAATCACAGTCTCTGACCATGCACCTCTAAATCTATCGCCATCAATTAAAGTTAACCAGTAATTGTTTGAATATATTGTTGTAAGTACACCATCGTTGTACATACCAGAATGGTTCCAACAAACAAGATAATTTGCTTTATATGCATCTCTCGGTACAAGATATTGAACATACCTCTGAGTAGCACCTGCAAACCCTGCATTGTATGCTGTTGCATCTGCAACTTGTACGCCATCTAACCAGTATGTTACACCATTATCTAAATAATTATATTGTCCGCCATCATGGTGTCCGTTTTTGCTTGAACTTATGTACAGAGGATGAGTTAGATTTGAACTATCATTTTGAATAAATCTGTAAGTATTACCTTCTACTAAACTAATACTTCCTGCAAGTACACCGTCAACATAATACTTGTTTCCGTCTCCTGGATTTCCTACAGTAATTGTTACATCGACTGTTGACTTTTGGTCGTCTGGTTCAGTTCCTGTATTATCACGTAACGCAATATACAGCCAACCACCAAAACGTACTACGTCTCCTGTGCGATAACTTGTACCACTGTTCCAATATGATGCTTCTTCTTGTAGATCAGGATTGTCATTAACCTGACCTCCCATTCTGTAACCTTGTGTTAATAATTCCCAATCACCTGTATCTTGTGTAATTCCATTTACACTTGGAACACTATTAGTATTAATAGTTAATGCTGTATAACTATATCCACCGTATTTTACAATATCTCCTGGCTGATAAGTTTCTATTTCAGTCCATTGTTGCTCATACTCGTATCCTGGTAACCAAATATCGAAGAAACTTTCTGCAAAAACTGTTCCACTGTTATGACCCGAGTTACATCTCCACATACTTGGACCATATCTTAAAATATCTCCTACTTTATATTTTTGTCTTTTAACAAAAATTTCTGTACCATCGCCGGCTTCTACTTCTAAAGAATTTCGATCTGCAAGTGCATCATTTAACCTTCTATACAGTTTAAAGGAATTTGCATTAGTGCCTTCTACTGTAAAAGGTCTTACATAATAGTATGCATCTGCTGTTAATCTATCTCCGGCTGTTCCTGTTGTTGTGTATTGTACTAAATCACCAGTCAATAATCCATGACTTGTAACTGTAACAACTCCGGTTGTAATGTCTTCTGCTGTTAAATCTCTACTTGGTACCCAATGGCCTTTGTATTCAATACCCGAAATTAATATTTCCCAATCAGTACTATCTTCTTCAAGGCCTAATGCATCATCATTAGAACTTAAATGGCCTGTAATACATCTATAAACAATACCACCGTAACGTACAATGTCATCTGTTGTGTATCTTGTTCTTGGAGTCCATATATCTTTCCATTGATCAGATCTTGAGACAACTGACCATTTTTCAATATCTAATTCTAAACCTGTAATTGTTGTAGAAGATGTATGTTCTTGTGAACAACGATAAACAATACCGCCGTATTTTACAACATCACCGATTCTATAAACTACCTGAGGTAACCATTCATAACGCCAGTTTTGATCTGATGCAATTAATTTCCAGTTCCCAAAATCATCAGCACCAATCTCTCCAGGAGTTTCAATATTTAAATAACTACCCTTGCCTTTTGAATCTGGTTGTCTATTAAAATAATAAATTTTATCAGGTGCATTAGAAGGAATTGTAACTCTAATTTGTCTATCACTTGCTGTAGCAAACGAACTTAAATAAACTGCATCTGTACACTCAATACCGTCTATAAAGTAAACAATATTATTTCCAATATCCCAATAATCTACAAGCGGAGTGTCAGCATTTTCGCCATCTTCGTAAACACTAAATCCCAACGGATGAATTTGTCCGCCAAACGTAGCATTAGTGCTGTCGGTTTGGTTAAAGATATACGTATGACCTTTACGTAATGTAATTTTATTTCTCTCAGTACCATTTAGAAATATTGCGCCTGTTGATGTGTTTGCACGACCGGTATTAAGATATGAGCCACTGTCTCTATCAATAGTAACAGTAATAGTTGTAGACCCTTCTGGAACTGTGTATGTAGATGCTGTGTGTCCAACAATAGCCGAGTAAACTTGTCCACCATATCTAACAATATCATTTACTTTGTAATATTGTCCAGGAGTCCATTCGTTTACCCATTGATATCCATCGGTCATCTGTGTCCATTTGGGTAATACTTGATTTAGGTAATCAATGTAAAAATCTGGATCAGAAGTATGACCGTTTAAACATACAAATGTTTTACCACCATATGATACTATATCATCTTTAATATATTGCTTAGATTCTTGCCATACGCCGGTCCATCTAAATCGAATTCTGTCAAGTTTAAATTCAGCCATCTATTTTTCCGTTTCTATTATTGTATTTAACCATTATGGAGATACTCCTTCTGGAAAATCGTAATCTTGATTAATACGTATAACCAAATTGCCTTCGTCATCAACATAATATATTAAATTTCTATCGTCCCATCTAAACTGCTCGTAACGTAAATTTTCAAAGGAAATTTCATGTTCTTCGTCTCTACCTTCAAAAAACTCAATGCCTCTTTGGAAATCTGGATAATTTTGAACAGGATCTCCAGGTTGATTAAGTTGCACTCCGTCGGAACTTTTCATTTGGTCTGATTTTACCAAATATAACTCACCTTCTTGTGTTCTGCGTAATCCATAAAAATATCTACTACCTTTTACGGTTTTAAGTATTGTTCCTACTTCTGTACCTTGATAAAAACTTGCCATAATTTATTCCTTAACTTACAATATTAATTGTATTCCCCATGTTTGTGTGTGCAGAACATTGATAGTATAATGTTGACGGTGCATTCATAGGCACTGTAAACACAATATATCCTGTTGACGCATTGTTATTGCTAACGCCTGTATTATATGCGGCACCACCGTTTGATACTCGAATTTCAAATGGATGTCCGCCACCGCTATTATTAAAGAAATAATAAGTCATTCCACGCATTAAAAATAGTGCTGGATCATTAGTAGTTGTTGGAAATCCAGGACCTGTAAATGTGTAATCTGACGAACCATTTGCTCCAAGTGTCCATGTAATACTTGCTCCATTTTGTGGCGCCCAACTTGTTCCGTTGTAAGCCATTGAAGCACCTCTAATAGCGTTTGCTGTAGTAACATCCGATAATCCGTTTAATTCTGTAGCACCTGTACTACCATTGAAGTTGATTGTAAGAGTACCGTCAGCCATTTCTGTTGCAATATCAGTTCCGCCTGCAATGGTTAGTGTGTCTGTCAATGTACTTGCAGTTGTTGAACCTGTATCACCTGCTACTGTTTCAAATAAGTTCTGGTCAGTTGATTGATCTACAACAAATTCCAATCCTGTACCTGCACTATTAACTTTTACAAATCTGTTTGCCGCACCAGTGAACGCACTTGGAGTGTCTGTTAAATCTAAAAATGCTTCACCAAAAAGTGTTGGTGTATTTGCAAAGTTATTGTAATCTAAGAAGTATGCACTGTCAAATCCATCAAGTGTATCTGCATCAAGTCCCGAACCTCCTGATGCTACGTCAGCACCCGGTGCCCATTGTGATCCGTCCCATTTAAGTACATCGCCTGTGCTTGGTGCAGTTGCAGAAACGTTGCTTAATGCACTTACAGGAATACTTGAAAGTTCACTTGCATTTACAGCATCGCTATATTCTAATGCTGTGCCTCCTGAATTTACTCTAACAATTTTTCCGTTAGCACTTGTAAAGTTTGCTGGAGTATCTGTTAAACCTAAAAATGTTGCAGATCCACCGTCACCGCCAGAAACTGTTCCTGGTATCCACTGACTTGTATCCTCGTCCCAAACAAGTGCTTGACCATCTGATGCTGTAGTTGATGATACGTTACTAAGATCACCGATATTTTTATTAACATCTAATAGTTTTGTCCAAGCATTATTGTGTGCATAGTAAACGCAACTATCAGCAGTAACTTTTGCTAATGCTCCGTCGTATGTTGTAGGATTAGGCAAGTCTGAAAATGTAGGAAATAGGAATGTAATTTTATTACTGCCATCCGATGTTGGTGGGAAAGAATTAAACACGTTGCCTTGGATAGTTGTTAACTGGTCTCCATCGCCTAATGCGTTATATAATTCTGTAAAATTATTATTAATTTTTGTAGCGCCTGCCCTTAGGTTATCACCTTGACCGTCATTGGGTAAAACTCCTACGTTTACTGTTTGTTTTGTCATATCCTACTCCTACTCTCCTATGTTTGGTCGAATGTAATATTGTTATTGTCTAATGAAATATTGGTGTTGTCCCATTCTCTATCACTGTCTACAATTACAATGTCGTCGCCTGCATATTGAACTGCACCATCATTTGGACCTTGATTAATTCTTACAACAAGTTCGCCTTCGTCATTTACGTAATAAAATAGATTTGCATCGTCCCAACGAAATTGTTCATAAACTAAATTTTTATAAGTTAAGTTATGTGCAGAATCTCTACCTTCGAAAAATTCTGCGCCTTCATCAAATTCTGTAAAGTTGTCAACAGGATCACCTTCGTTGTTAATTTTAACAACGTCTTGCAAACTTAACTGATCAAGTTTTCCTAAAAATAATTCACCATCATCAGTTCTACGCAAACCATAAAAATATCTTTCACCAAGATTATCTTCAATAGTTTGTGTAATTGTCTGACCTGTGTAAAATACCGTCATACTATACTATCTCCACAAAACTTAATATTGCATCTAAACTTGCATCAATATCTGCTACTACAGATAAAACATTTGTAGATCCTAAAATAATTTTTTCTCCGCCATTTAACACTTTTAATGTTGAATTTGGCGGAATAAGAACATCCTTTAAGTAATACCCTGATACAGAAGTATCATCTGCAATTAAAACACTTGCACTTACAACTGATTCTGTTAAGTTTGCTAAACTCAAACCGATGACTGTTGCTCTTGCCGAAGGCGGTGCTTCGTAAATTGGTACTACTACTGTTCCTATTTCTTTTACTACTTTATTTTTAAAAAACGTTGCCATATCTTATCCTAACGAAATCGCCATTTGTATTGCAATTTCTTCAGCGTCTTGCGCCGAAACTGCACCTGAACTACCTGCTACAGATACCCAAATTCCTGCTGGGTCATAAATTTCAACCCTATCATCTTGCGTATTAAAACGCATCATTCCTGTTTCTGGTGTTGGATGTCTATTAGACAAATCACCAACTGGAATAACAAATCCACCCTGGCCTTCGATTTTAAAGTAACCATCGCCTGTTTGGGCAAGTGATGTAACTGCACCGGGTACAGTATTAGTTATCGAATTTTGATTGAAACCAAAATTTTCAACAATAACTCGCCCTGTTCCGTTGGCTCTTAGGTTAAGATCGCTATTTGTAGTTACTGCTCTTACAGTATTTCCTTCAATTTCAATGTCATCTACTGCTAATTTTGCAACATTAAACCGTGTTTGATTTGCATCAGCAATTAGTTGTCCGCCGGCATAAAAATATAATGTATCGTCATCAGCACCGGGTGTTGCTTCTGCTGTAATATAAGTGTCTTGGTCGACATCTCTAACACCATTTAGTGTTATCCACTGTCCGTCATATCCTTCAAACACATCTGTATCTGTGTTGTAACGTAACATACCTATTGTTGGTGTGCCTGGACGCTGTGCTGTTGTACCGGTTGGTAATGTTAGTGATCCTGTCGAATCAATTTTAACTGTTTCACTTCCAGGATCGAGAATAATATCTCCTGGTGCTGAAATTATATTAGTTTTAAAACTTAAATCATCAACAACAATACTTCCAGTTCCACTTGCACGTAACTCTAAGTCTTGATTTGTGTTGGTTGTTTGAATAATATTTGTATTAATATTAATATCATCAATCTGTGCTTCGCCCAAATAAACTTTCTTCCATTCATTAGTTGAAATACCTAAATCAAAAGTTCCATCTTCGCTTGGTACAAGATTACTTGCAATACCTGCAATGATATTAATACTATCACTTGCTTCATCACCTATAGTAATATTTCCGCCTATTGTAACATCTCCTGTTACATCTAAGTCTCCAGCAATATTAACATCATCATTAAAATTAACTATTCCGCTTTGAGAATCAAAATTTAAATCTCCACTTAAACTTTCAATAGTATTCCCGCTGAGTTTAAGATTTCCTGTTTGAATTTTATCACCGTCAATTATTGTTGTTGATGATCCTGTACTAAATCTTACACTGGTAAGTGTGTCAATATTAAAGTTTGCATTTGTAAAGTTTACTGTTCCATCTGCTTGATTCACATGGAAAACGTCACCTACTCTAAAATCGCCTTTGTGGTCAACTGAACTAAAATAAATATTTGCATTATTAAGTTTTGTAACTTCTTGGCTTTGAATTACTGTTGTTGGGTCGTTATCTACTTCCTTGCCATTTCCAATGTAAGCAAGGTTTTGTGAGATAAGATACATAACAACACCATTACCGTCACCGTAAATTCCGTAGTTACCGTAAACACAAGCACTACCTATTGAACGTATTTCACAACCAAAGTCTGAAAAGTCTGCTAATTCAATTCCTGTAGCATATGCTCCGCCACCAAAGCCAATGTTTTGTAATACAATAACATCATCTTCAAAAGTGCTTGAACTATCTACACCATTAAATCTTAAAAGTATTCTTGAATCAGTATCATTTGAAACTTCATTCAATGGCGGTGTGTAAGATCCTAATGTGTATCTTGCAACTGCTGATAATCTAAAGTCGTCAACGTGTCCGTCCCAGAAAGATGATGCATTGAAAGCCGAACCAATTAATAAAGGTTTGCTTGATCCTATGTCTGAACTAAATGCATTATCAGAATCAACTCTTGTACCATTTACATATAAATTTATTGTTGAACCTGTTCTTGTTACAGCAACGTGTGTCCATGTTGTTGTTGATAGTAATCCACCACTTAATAGTTCTGCACCATTGTAATAAACTTTAACAACACCAGCGTCTGCATAAAGATATAAACCAGTATCAGTTGCAGTTCCTGCTCTCATGTCAACAAGTGCTTTTGTTCCTGTTACACTATTTGCATAAAACCAACCTTCAATTGTAAAGTCGCCTGTGCCAAATCCAAAGTCTGGATCTGTAGCAACTGAAATGTAATCGCCTGTACCATCTAATAATAAAGAACCTGTACCAAACTTTTTAATTGCTGTATCAATTTGTGCATTGTCTACTGCAACAACAGTTTTTCCGCCACGTTCGTATTTTGTTTCTAATCCTAAAACGTTATTATTTAGATAGATGTAATTTCCATCAACTTCATTTACTGTTGCATTAATAACTGTACCTTGTGAATCTGTATATTGAAATACTTCTCCTGCTGTTGGTGTTCCTACAAGTCCACTTAGTTTTACTTTTGTACGGCCAGTGCCTTTTAGTCCATTTACTCCATTTTCGCCTACCATGGCTTTATCAGCAAAGTAAACGAACGAATTTAACCATTCTATCCTTGCACCGTTTGTTGCGTATAATCCCACACTGCCTGGACAAATAAATGTAACACTGTGGAACAACATACTTGCTTCTTTAGAATTAGCAGTTGCTTGTTCACCGTCAATTTTTGCACCACGACCTGCATCGCCTTGATCAAATCCTCTTGGATCACTTGCTGATGTTACACTACCTTTAGTAATTACACTAATATTTTTTACATAAGGTGATCTTGAAGTAACCTCAAAGTTATTTGCAAAACTAAATGCATATCCTGTGTCGTTAATATTATCGTAATAAAAATCTGCAACAGTTAGATTCATAACGGCTGTTTGTCCTTGCAAAACAAAAGCATTATTATTGTTTGTTCCTGCTGTAGGAATAATTTTAACTGCCCTAATGCCTTCACCAATAATTGTTACACCTGCTGGAACGTTTAGTGGAAAAGTTTCTTCATATTCTCCTGGATAGATATGGATAGTATCTCCGTCATTGGCAACACTTAAAGCCTTAGTCAACGTTAAAAACGGATCTTGCGGGTGTTCACCATTATGTAAATCATCACCATTTTTTGCAACGTAAAACACATTGCCTGGAGTAAGTGTTAGGTCTAAGTCACCAATAGTCAACCCTGCTGTTGTAATACTTGTTGCAGTAAGATCACTGAAATATCCATGTGCCCATTTCTTTGTAGGACTACCTAACGTATATGTATCTGTTACATCTGGGATTAAATCAGAAGCAACATCTGCATTAATTGTAATAGTGTCAGTGTCTGAATCACCAATAGTTATGTCACCGTCTGCACTAATATTTCCAGTTGCATGTAGATTGCCAGTAATATTTGTATCGCCTAAGAAATTTATAGTTCCGGTTCCGTTAGGACGAAACTCTAAGTTTTGATTAGTTCCTAATGTACGTATTACACTGCCATCAATTTCGATGTCGTCAATTTCTAATCTATCTTGATAAATTACTGTGTTTGGAGTTGCAATATTAAATATTGTTTCTGTTGTAGATATTGTATTTGTAGCACCGTCAATAGTAATATTACCAATCGGTAGTGTAGTATCTAAAATATCTAAAGTTTGAATTCTTGCTGATCCGTTTATATCTAATTCCGCTACAGGAGATGCGGTCTTAATTCCAACTCGGCTATTATTAACATCTAAGTAAAGTAGATCCGTTTCAAATGCCAAATCTACACCTTGACGAAGTAGATTAGACTTTAAGAGCGGACCAGATATACGACCAACTGCCACCTTTTTCTCCTTTTGCGGGGATCATTTTTGTCCCTCTAACCTGTTTTGACCTTCCCAATCGCTGGTTAACCACGGTTTGTCCTGCAACGGCTTGGCCAGCCTTATTTGCATTAATAGTATTTATCGTTTTTGGAAATTACCCAAGCACAACACTGTAAAGGAAGTTCAATTCTTCAGCAAACTCTTGTGTTACAGATTCACCGCCACCTGATGCTAAAACCCACTGTGTTCCGTTCCATGATTCAAGGAATAGTTTATTCGGTTCTGTATTAAAACGTGTTGTTCCTATTTCGGGATTTTGTTGTCTTGTAGAATCATCGCCCCACGGAACTACAAGTCCTTTGGATTGATTAAATTTTAAATAAGAGTATATATCTGCTAATTGGAATGTAAACGGTGTATCTAATGTATTTGTAATTGTGTTGTTTTTAAACACAAGGTCTTCTTGACCTATAGAACCAGTACCATCTGATAAAAACTGAATATCAGCATTTGGAGTTGCACTTGTAATAGTGTTTCCATCAATACTTAAAGAATTATCAGAATCTAATCTATTAGTTTCAAGTATTTGTCCGTTTAAGAGTGTGTTAGTGGCGCCGCCAGTAACAAATCTGAATTCGTTGTTGCTTAAATTAAAAAAAGTATCTCGATCAGTGTCATATACTCCGGGAAAACTTACATTACCCCCACTAAATCCTTCAAATATTCCTATAGATGTATTATAACGTATATCTCCAACATTATCTTTTCGTTGAGCATTAGTACCAATTGGTATTTCCAGGTTGCTATTTGCTGACAATGTTAGTGTAGATGTTGGAGAAAAAATTAAATCTTCTGTGTATGTTCCTACTATATTATTTTTAGTAGTTACTTCGTCAAATACAATATTTCCACTTCCACTTGCACGTAATTCTAAATCTTCATTTGTATTGTTAACACTAATAGTGTTTGCATTAATGTTAAAACTATCCAGTGCTAATTCGTTAAAGTAACCTTTTCTCCAGCGTTTTGTAGTTGTTCCTAAGTCATATGTATTAGTAGTGTTTGGATATAAATCTTGTGCAAATGATGTAGTAAAATCAACAGTATCACTTGGTTGGTCGCCTAAAGTAATTAACGAACCACCTAATGTTAAATTTCCTTCAAGTGTTAGATCTCTAAATCTTGTATTTGTGTTGATGTTATGTATATTAGACGGTGAAACAAAATTAATAGGACCTGCAACACTCTTTACAGTGTTTGGAGCAATAAATCGTAGAGCACCGGTTTCTACATTTCCACCATCTATAAATGAAACATCTCCTGCTGGAGTAGATACTCTTAAACTTGATATACCACTTGCGTCAACAGCATCTGCATCTATACTTGTTGTTCCGTCTTTGAGGTTTACAAAAAAGGTATCTCCAACTTTAAAATTACCTTGCTGATCTTGTGACTGAAAATATACCTTGCCGTTGTTAATTTTTACAACTTCGTTTGCTGAAATATTTACAGTATTATCATTTGATACATCCTTGCCTGTTCCGATATAAGCAAAATTATGCGAAATTAGATAAGCAAGAGTTTCGTCACCGTCTGCTACTATACCATAATTTCCGTAAACACTTGCAGAGCCAATTGATCGTAATTCACCACCCTTAATTAAAACACTATCACTACGCCATCTTCCTGGACCGTTTACTATATGATACGATCTATTAGCAAAATATGTAAAAGAATTAAGCCATTCAACTCTTACACCGTTGATCATTGTAACTGCATCAACACCTGGTGTAATAAATGTAACACTGTGGAACAGCATGCCTGCTTCGTTAGTATCGTGATCTAAAACACTTCCGTCAATGTATGCTCCTCTTCCTGCATCTCCACTTGCAAATCCTCTTGGGTCACTTGCACTTGTAGCACTTCCGTGAGTAATTACTGTAACATTTCTAACATATGGAGAACGTGTAGTGACTTTGCTGTCGCCTGCAAATCTAAAAGCATGACCTTTATTGTTTGTACTATCATAATAAAAGTTTTTTACTGTTAGGTTTTCAACTGTGGCTTCACCGCTGAGTAAAAATGCATCTTCACTTTGATTGTCTGTAGTTGGACGTATTTCAACTCCTCGAATGTCTTGACCTTTCACTGTAACGCCTGCAGGAACTAATAAAGGAAATTCTTCTTCGTAATCGCCTGCATTAATAAAAATAGTATCACCGGCTTGTGCCCGACTAAGAGCATACTTAACACTGCCTAATGGTCCTTGTGGATTTGTACCACGTCTTGTGTTATCACCGTTTACAGCAACATACCAAATATTCCCTTGTGATAGAGTTACTTCAATTCCGTCAATGGTTACGTTTTCTGCACTAATAACATTATCTACACTTAGGTTAGTACTTTCTAAATCAAATCTTTTTAAAGTTGCACCAATGTTATACGTACTTGTAACATCAGGCATTAAATTGCCATCTATATCACCTCTGAACCTAACATTATCAGTATCTTCATCGCCTCCGATAAAAACACTTCCATCAAATGTTATATTTCCTGTTGCATGAACATTACCATCTACTTCAACAGTTTTACCTGCTGTAATTAATTCAAATGTTCCCGTCCCATTAGTAACAAAATCAACATCTGCATTTGTTGTGTGCGAACCAATATAATTATTATTAATATCTATTGAAGAGGTTTGAATTCCTCCTACATGTACTCCTGCTCCGGCACCTCCAGCATGATTAATATTAATATTTCCTGCAAGGGTACTAATGCCATCTGATCCAAAAGACAACTCGCCAATGTTTAATCTGTTTGTAATTGTTAAATCTTGTCCGGAACTTCTTGCTCTAAGTGTTCCGTCGACTGTAAACTCTCTTGGGCGTGTAAGGGTATTAATGCCAATTTTTCCGTCAGTATGGCCTATGTACAATAGATCTGTTTCTACTGCAAGGTCTGCTTCACGTTGTAGATTTGCCTTTAAAAGCGGTCCTGAAATTCTTCCAATTGCCATAGTTAGTACTCCTTAACTATATTTATTGGATTTACTTGTCGAAGTTATGTAGGACTGTTACTGCTTTTCCGTTTGGTACTGGAGAAAGGAATTTTATGTAGTAACCGTCAGCATATGGACTGTTTGGTCCTGCAAGGTTACCGCTCGAACTTTGTTCTAAAGTATAGTTTGTTGTTGAAAGTTGTAGTACGTTTTCAACAAGCACTAATACACTCTGTGCTGTTTGTGGAACAGGATAAGATGTGTCATTTGCATCTAAAGGTCCAAACACAGTTTCAACACCGTCGCCTGTTCCTAAAGATTGTTGTGTGATTGGAGTTGGTTCTTTTAGCCTAATTTCTTTCCATACACCGTTATCGTAAAATTCAACACTGTTGTTATCGTTATTAAAACGCATTTGGCCTAAAGCAGGATTTGATGGACGATCAGAATCTCCACCAACTGGAACTCTCATAGCCGCTTTTGATCTAAACTCAAATACTCCATTGGTATTATAAAAGGCACCTTGGCCTCTAAATATCCCTCTACGGTTGGTTGTTTGTGCTTTTAAAAATTTCATTACACTTCCAAGTAACTTACTGTCGCACTTAAATTATATGGTGCTTGTCCTGTAATAATAATCCTATCACCTGCACCTAAAACCATTTTTTCTGTATCAAATGTAAAACTATCAGATCCTGAAACTTTTACTGCTTTTGCAATTTGTGTCTGTGCTCCTACAGTAATTGCACCATTTGCGGCATCTGATGGAACAAAGTATAAATCAAATGTTGCGTCATTTGCGCCTGTTAAATCTTCTGCGGCATGATTACAAACAACCAATGTAAGAATTGCATACTGTTTAGCCGCCGGAACAGTTACTATTGCTTGTTGTGTGTTATCTACTAAAATATTTGCTATAGCCATCGTAATATTTATCCTTACAATAGATACCCGTATAATAGGGCTCTATTTTTACTAATTAATTCGTCGTTTGTATTATTTGTATTTACAAAAAATAGACCAGTATTTCCAACACCTTCTGATTTTGAATACAATTTGATTCCATCGTTTGGTGCTAAAGGATCTACAATAGGATCATCTGTGCCAGGAGTTTGTGTAATTTGTAAGACATCATTAATCTTAACTGTACCTGTTCCTGGAGCATCTAACACAACATCGCCGTTACTTACTGTACCGCTTATTGTTTGGCCTTGAATTTTTAAATCATTTAATTCGATTCTATCTGGAAAGAAAGTTGAAATAATTGAACTGTCAATTAGAAAATCAACTCTACTTAATAATGTTCCGTCACCTGAATCAGTAACTTCTACTTGTGTGTTACCATCGTTAATTTTTCTAATTTGTAAGTCGGTTAGTGTTTGTGATATTGCACCGTCTACATATGCTACGTTTGCAAGTGCTTCGTCGATACCGTCTATGTTAGTTCCGTATGTTACTGCATTTCCTACAACTAATATAGGTTGACTGTTTGTATCAACATAAAGACTACCTCCGCCAGTTTGGATACTTGGTGCTCTTAATCCTAAGTAATTTCCAACAACATCTTGGACTACCCATGTACCAAATGATTGAACTGCTGGAGCATTAGGATTCACATATTCTAAACTTTCGTCAAATATGAGTTGTGCATCTTCTCTTGTTCCTCGATCAATTCTTATGCCCGATGTACCTTCACCAACTCCTGCGCCTGTTTCTCCCTTGTTGAGTACAATTATATTATCTTCGATATCTAAATTTGTAGTGTTAACTGTAGTAGTTTCACCTTCGACAATTAAGTCGCCTGTAATCCTAACTTCTCCTACACCTACACCTGTATCAAGGCGAATAGTTCCGTTACTTTGAACTTTTACTGTGAAATCACCATTTGGTACTGTTACAAATTTTGACATTTTAAATCCTTAATAAAGTGGGGGATTGCTCCCCCACTAAAGTATATTACTCGTCGCCTTCAAAGTCGTCTGGAGCAATCTTCATTGTACCAGTTGTACCTGCCGCGTTAGCAATAGTTGCCGCAGTAAATACTGTTCCGACATTGCTGTCTGCCGCACCGATTGTTGTAAAGTCAGTGTCGCCAGCAGTAACGATTTCGTATATAACACCGTTAGTACCGTCTTCAGCGTTAATAACAGTTTCACTACCTGCTTCTTCCATCTCAACATATCCATCGCTGTTGGAATCATCAAATACCCAAGCCAACGATGCACCTGTATTAATAGTTGCTTTGCGTCCTGCAATTTTAGTTACTTGACGAGCAGTACCACCGTCGTCTTTAACTGTGATAGTCATTTCACCTCCGGCAAGTGCGCCTGATGCTTTATCAACTAAAAAGCAATCTTCTGTAACTGTGCCATCAGTAACACGGAATTTCTTTGATCCAAGTTGTTTAACAATATAGCCATTCACTGATTGTGTGTTGGCAGTATCGTAGAATTGAACTTTTATTTCGTTTCCACCATCAGTTGGTGTACCGAAATATCTTTTATTAAGTGGTCTTCCCATTTGTTTTCTCCTATATAAGTAGTCCTATCCGGGTTCTATCCGGTACGCTGTGGGTTAAACAGCATAAGTCCGCCTTGCGGCACACTATTTGACACAAGTATTTATCTAATTCTGTGTATTGGTATATTTTGTGGCGATACAGCGTAATTTATAAACTTACTAATAAAATCAAATTTAGTGCTTAATATATCAAAAAGTTCTACATTTAGATTTGTAGTTGCTAAACTGTAACTGGTTTTTCCGATGTTTGAGTAGTAGTCTATACTGATTCCGTATTCTGGAAATACACCTGTAACAAACAAACAGGTGTCACCTAATTCTTTGGCTGTCAGTCGATATGGTTGTTTAAGTGATAACAGTGATTCTGCAAATGACGTTTCTGGAAGAAAGTTTGGTTTGTCTATTTTATCTGCAAGAAGCATTACTACGTAGGCTTCAATTTCTAAAGGTAATTGATATCCTGTAGTCTCGGATGCCTCCTTGACAATGTCATAAAAGGCCGTTGTGTATTCGTCCTTCATACAAATATTTAGTCACAAAAAAAAGGATTACAAGTTGCCTTGCAATCCTTAATTTATATAAAGCAAAATAGGGAGGACTTGGGTACACCTCCAAGTACGGACCGGAATACCATTCCTAAACCGTACAACCTATCCCCGCGGGTTAGTGCGATGTGACTCAGCGTATTTCTACTACCAAGCCTGGGTACCACCCCTGGACAGTCAAGTTCGACCCTTCTGGTAAAGGCCTCTTCCTTGCACTATAATTAGAAGTAAATTACTCTTCTAATGCTTATGTTACTAATATAACAAATCTTTGTGAAAAAAGCAATGGTTAGGTTAACCAAAATACGTGTTTTGAATAGTCAATAAAAAAGGGCGACATAAAGCCGCCCTTTTTGTTTCTGTATAATCTCTTATGAGAAAGATACGTTTGCTACAGACACTCTTGCCAAGTAGTCAGCCGCATTACCAAGAGATGATGCAGTGTTGTTTAACTCTACATAACCATATCTTGTCATGAAACTCACAACTGGTTCGAATGATGTTGGATCTAACACAACACCTGAAGACATTAGCGGAATGTATGGGCAATAGAATGCCGCCGCATCTGACTCTGATGTTCCTTTGTAACCAACAAGTACGTCTGTTTCGTCACCTGCATATGCATCAACATATACTTTCATTGCACCATTTAAAGTACCTACTAACTTAGTGTTAGTTGGAGCCTCAAATGTACCTTCAGTTGTTCTTGCGAACGCTGAAGTTGTTGCAGACTGAAGTACTGTTAAAGTGTGTGGTGATACCACAGCAAAGTTACCAGCACCACGTCTTGTACGTTGTGCAATTTTATTAGCCGCTCTGTTGATCATTACTGCAAGTGCCGCATGTTCGTCACCGACGAATGTAGCAGTACCTGACACAGCGTTTTGATCATACTGAACGTCTGTTTCAGCAGAACCAGCAAGGTTTCTTAATGAAGCAAGAATTTCTTG
>Ga0222719_10000905_pt1 | contig 29429 bp, 27 predicted proteins | sample C33_34DmetaG_FD_165039 | JGI IMG/M metagenome (GOLD analysis project Ga0222719, IMG submission 165039) | Estuarine water microbial communities from San Francisco Bay, California, United States - C33_34D | ecosystem: Environmental > Aquatic > Marine > Unclassified | place: USA: California...
GAGACTTCATTTATTGATGTTTCCGTTATATATGTATTAACAATCCTGACTGTATTAATCATTAAAACTAGTATATAAATAGAATCAAAATATTGTATAAATAAGTTATTTCATGCGCCTGTGGCTCAACTGGATAGAGCATCTGACTTCGGATCAGAGGGTTGGGGGTTCGAGTCCCTCCAGGCGTGCTAAGTTAATAAGCTGATTAATTTTTCAGCTCTAGCTTGTAGAGTTATTCCAAAGTTATTATATTTAATTTCCTTTGTTAAAGCTTTTTTTATTGCAAGTTCAAAACTTTTGTAGTTATTTTCCTCAAAAAATATTATCTTGCTACTCTCTGGAAGAACTCTATGTGATGGAAAATCAACTCCTACGACTGTGAGATTTGCATATACATATTCAAAATACTTAAGTGGTGAGGTAAATTCATAAGAATGTTTATTGGAACTTGAGTTAATGAGGATTCCAATTTTTGAATTCTGATAAATACTACCAATATTTGATCGGTTAATTTGTCCAGTTATTATTAAATTTCTAGTTAAGCCTGCTTTTTCAATAATTTTTTTTAATTCTTGAGCTTCCTCATCAGGCCCTCCAACTATAGATAGGGTATGTTTTTGCAAAAATTCCGAATTTTTAAATGCTTGAATTATAAATTCGAGACCTCTTGATTCTTCAAACCTTTTTAAATTTCCAGTGAAAATTATTTCACTACTTTCTTTTTCATGTTCATTAGAAGAATTCAGAAAAATATCAGAATCAACACCATTGTGTAAAACTGTAGAGTTATTGTTATTCATTCCATAAAATTTTTGTAAATTTTCATTCAGAAAAATAATTTTTACATTTTTATTATTTCTGACTCTTTTTAATACAAAACTTCTAATCCTAGAACTCTGATGACATTCGAAAATAACGCGCTTACCCTTAATAGCTAAAAAATATAAAATCCAATCTGATCTAGTCATATATGAATCATTTGAAAATTTGTTAATTTTGAAACTAACAACATAGTATGACCATAAAAAATGACTTATGTGGAAAAACAAACTCGGCATAAAGTTTACTTTTCCAAAAGGTAATAAATGGCTTAGGCCGGTTACCTTAAAATTTTCACTAAAAGAGTAGTATTTTTTAATATTTTCTATATTTCCATTGCTATTCTTCTCACGAAGAGGAAATATGAGCTCTACCTCCACATTGTTTCTAACAAGATATTTAATATTTGATATGGTTTGTAAGCTATTAGCTTTTTCAGAGGGGAATGTTTGATATGTTAAGTAAGTTAGTCTTTTCATATTATGTAATCACTCTATAAGAACTTTTTCTACAGTAATTGATAATGAATGTAAATAAAATGAATGATGAAACATAAAGAATTGAATCACTTTTTAAAAGATTTAAAATATAGAACAGAAGTAGATATTTCAAATCACTATTTGTAGTAAATAATATCTTTAGAATCCAAAATAAACCAAAAGCAACACCAGTCATTCCAAAAAACAACAATGTATTCAATAATGACGAATGTGGAAGAATTAAACCATCAGTAAATTTGATTTGATGTGAATTATAAAAATTATTAAATTGCATTGGGCCACTGCCAAAGGTGAGTTCTAAAATATCAGGATTATATCTGGCAATGAATAAACTCCATTTGTCTGTCCTGTTGATTAGTGAACTTCCAATACTAATTGTGCTTGAAAAGCTTGGTAAGAATTTAATGTTTTTGTCAGAAATATAGTTTTCTAAAAGAGCTTTTGTCGAGTTTGATAATCTTTCGTCATAATCATCCAAATAAGTAATATCTTTATAGTTACTATTCTTAATAAAATTTTCAACATATAAATTTTCGGACTCAAAATAAATAGAATTTTTTAAGCTTTCTATTAGAAGATTTTCAGACAAAAAGTCATAATCCCTAGAAATACCAGGATTAAAAACTGAGTAAAGTATTGAAAGTACAAGGAATATAAAAACTCCTAAACCTAAAAGGACTTTTGTTGCGTTTTTATTAGATGTTGTTAATTGGAGGGTTAGATAAATTGATGAAATTATTATTATAGAAATGAACACTGCTGCGTCATTAGTTTTAAGTAAACCGTAGAAATTTATTCCAATGAGTATTAGCTGAAAAGGTAAAACCTTTTTTAGTTTAAAGATAAAATACAAAGAAATTAAAATAGCTACACCATAAAATTCTCCTATCGCTTCTGCGCTAGATGAAAACCCCCTCCATGTATTCCCCGCAACACTTTGGAAAGTATTCATACCATTTTTATTCTGACCAAATACATAAAAGTTTAAAAAGTTTAAATTAGAATTTAATGTGCCCAAAAATCCAAATATTACAGTTAAAGAACCAGCTACTAAAAAATTATTTTGCAATGTTTCAAAATTTATTAAATGATCAAACTTATTAAAAACAAAAATTAAACCATTTATAAATAGATAGAAAACTATTATCCAAAACATTAATGAGCCCGGATTATTTTCAGAGTTTACAAACCCTCTAATTTTATCAACATCAAAATAATTATTTATCGAGCTTTGGTTGAATAACCACACAATTGATGAAACGATATATATCAATGTAGATTTATGTCTAAGAACACGAATGTTAATATTTCTAGTACCTAGTAAACAAAAATAGGCAACATAAAAGTTCATATTTGATGACGAATATGTTCCAATTACTAAAAATATAAATGGTAAAAAGTTTAAAAGTAGACTAGCTCTTGGTGTTATGACATCATCTGATATTTTTAAAATAATTAAAAAACCTAAAAAAATTGATAAAAGAAAAAAATTATCTACCTCAAGATTTGAATCCATATTTTTGTTATATAAAAAATAAAATTTGGACTCAGTAATAATCTGAGATGTAAAGAGTCCAGCTACAAATAAAATGTTTACTAATGGTGTACTTTTCAAAATATTTTTATTTACAGTATCTTTTGTAGGGGTTTTTATAAAACTTATTAAAAGTATCCAAAACAATGATTGAAGTACTAAGTTAATATTTAGATTTGTACCAATATAAACATTAAAAGATTCACCTAAATAATCAACACCATTTACTTTCCCAAAACAGTCTATACTTGAAAAGTAGTCTGCCTTAATGTTGATATCTTTATTCCCAATATTTTGTTTCCAAAAATCAAAAAATGAAATCTCACACGTCTCGGTCTGATAGAAGGACAAAGTTGAGACTTCAAGATATTTTGTCTCTAACCCATTTTTCCCAACATTTAAACTAAAAGGTACGACGATCATAAATATAAGCAGAGCTAATTTAATCCAAAAATAATTAGTTTTTATAATCATTATTTATTTAGAAACCTAAGAACAGATTCTTTCATCAGGTATGAGCAACAAATAATAAGGTACACAATAAAAGTATTTTTTTCCCAATTAATTGTTCCAGGTACTAAATTAGTCCATCCCCCGTTGACATAGTTTGCACATTCCAGCCATGATGAAACATTAATTATATTTCCATCGATATCATATAAAACTTTTAAATCATAGCCACTCTGTGGCGCAAAGATGAAATTTGGATTATTTTGAACTATCATAAAATCTGTTCCTGGCGGCTTTTGGCCACAGATTTTTTCAATTATTGTAATATTTTCTTCCATCTCTTCAAATTGTATTATATCTTTAATTTCTTTTTTTTAACCAGGTTTTGTTTTTGCATATTTTTAATTTATTAAAACGTTCAAATATTGATATCATCATAATAATGAAATCTGATCCAGGTTATTTTGGTCCAAACTCCATGATGTGGAGGGTAAACAGGGAAATAACAGTACTTTTTGGTGGAGCAAGAGCACTATTAATGCATGCTGCTCATCCACTTATTGCTGCAGGAGCAAGGCAAACATCTTTTTATCAGAGAGACCCATGGAAAAGATTAATCCGAACTCTATCTCTTCAAAACTCTGTTACTTTTGGCACAAAAGAAGAAGCAAACGAAAGTGCCCATAGAATAAATAAACTACATGAAGTCATTAAAGGCAAAGATGAAGTCACAGGTTTAATTTATGATGCACTAGAACACGAACAACTTTTATGGGTACACGCATGTTTACAAATTTCTTCAATATATTTTTATGAACTAACTGTAAAAAAACTAACAGATGGTGAAAAAAATCAATACCATATTGAAAATCTAAAATCAGCAGAATTAGTCTTAGTAAATATAGACAAGGTTCCGAGTACACATGCGGAATTAAGAGATTGGGTTATCAAAAAATCAAGAGAAAAAGATTATTTAAGGAATACAGATGTTGCACTAGATGTTAAAAATATAATTGGTGGAGGTCCTGTCCCTGCACATATCAAACCTATTTGGCCCTTTATAGCTTTTACTGCCTTTAATACGTTACCAAAAGAGTTCAAAGAGATATATGGAATAAAAGAATCAAAATTAAAAAATGCAATTTTAATATTTAATCTTAAATTTCTTAAATTTACTAGACCACTACTACCTCCGTTTTTTAGACTTATCGCACCTGCAAGATGGGCTTCACAGAGACTAAGGAATAAACCAGACTTACGATTCAGTGATAAGGTAAAATTTTAAAATATGGAAAAAAAATTTAGTAATTCACAACGAACAGATAAAAGTGAAAAAATTTTAAAAAACAACACTCCAAATGAAAATCAAGAACCTCTTGTTAGCGACATAAAAGAATCACTAGAAGAGACAATTAAAAGCACTTTAGATATGTATAGAAATTTTATTGTTTCAATAGAAAGCACTTTAGGTGATCAAGATCTCAAAAATGACTCTATAGATTTAATTAATAAATCATTAGAAGAGTTCCGCCATAATATAGAAACTACTCAGTACAAAATTTCAAAAATACAAAATATACAGATTCAAAAAAATAGTGAAGAAGAATAAGAATTTAAGAATTTATTCATAAAATTTATTTTTTCTAGTATTCTTTACTAGTTGTAGGGTCGGTAGCTCAATTGGTAGAGCAGGAGCCTTTTAAGCTCAAGGTCGTGGGTTCGATTCCCACCCGACCCACATATCAGTTATAATCCTTTAATTTTGTTACCTTTTATTAAGGCATAAGGTGTTTTAAGTAAAATCTTTAAGTCTAAATATAGAGACCAATTTTGAATGTACTCAATATCATATTTGTACCAAATTTGAAAATCAGATGTGTTCCTTTCATTTATCTGTAGCAAACCAGTTATACCTGGTAACACATTTAATCTTCTCATATAGTTTTTATCAAAAAATTCAGTATCTTCTGAAAATAGTGGTCTTGGGCCAACAAGAGACATATCACCCTTAATAACATTTATTAATTGTGGTAGCTCATCTAAGCTATATTTTCGCAATACTTGAGCACCACCAATTATTCTTGGATCATTTTTAATTTTAAATAAAGGTCCAGAATGCTTATTTAAATCTGAAAGATCATCTCTTAATTTATGAGAATCTTTCTTCATAGATCTAAATTTATACATTGTAAAAATCTTTCCGTGTAACCCAACTCTTTTTTGTTTAACAATTACCGGACTAGAATCCAGCACGTATATGTACGCACTAATAAAAATAAATACTGGTGAAAGAAAGCCTAGAAGCATTGTAGACAAAAACACATCCTGAGCTCTTTTTAAAATATACTTTGCTCCATACTGAATATCATTGTTAAAGTAAGTTAGGTATTGATTGTTAACTATTTGAGTTGAATACAGAAATTTATTCTTATATTCAATTTTTGTATTTGATATTAGCAACACTTTTTTATTTAAATTCACAAGATATTCTTCTAGAGTGTTACTAATTTGACCACCAGAAGCGATATTCAGAATAATTAGGTGTACTTCTTTTTTTTTGTTTGTGGAGTCGATTAATTGGATTATTTCATTCTCATTGTTAGTTACATCTAAAGTATGATTTGCTAATTTTTTTCTGAAAGTAATAATCCTTAAATTATTAAAAGCTGATGATTCATCTAAATTAAATGATATGTAAGTTTCACTAGTTACAGATCTTCCAAAGATTGCTGAAATGACCTCACTATTTCTAAATATCATAAGTATTAAAGGAACAATAAAAGTATAAATAATTAAATACCCTCTGGAAACTACTGAAAATCTAAACAATGTTAGAAAAGCCATCAAAGATGTACTCCAGAGTAAATAAATACTTATGAAATTATCAAGATACTGTCTTTCGTATGCAAAAGAAAGTTCATTAACGTATGTATAAAATTTTGTAGAATAAAGTATTAGTAAAAATACAAAAACAAAAAAAGCTATGTATATGTCAATTTTAACAAATTCATTTGTGATTAATGGATAAAATCTATCCCTATCTTCAATTAGATTTCCAATAACTACTAAATTAGCATCTGGATATTCGGCTATAAGGTAATTGTCATAATAGTAAATTGTTAATGCAGTTAATAGTGTTTGCAGGAAAAGAAACCTCAAAACATATTTGATGAGTCTTTTATATTCCATATAGAAATATATTAATATGTTAATTATTTTCAAAACAAAGAAATTTAATTAATGTCTTGATTTAAAAACATTTAAATTACTATGAAACTTATATATAAAGTTAATTATGAAAAAATTACTAAATTCAGTTAAAGATCTTTGGGAATTATCGAAACTAACTAAAACAAAAAATAAAAAGATAAGGATAATTCTCGGAGCTATACTTTCAAATTTAATTGTTCTTTTTGATATAGTAATCATTACCACTGTGACATCTATATTTTCAGAGAATGAATATATTAATAATTGGGTTGTAGATTATTTTGTAAAGAACAAAGCAATCTTGCCATTTGTTGTTATTTTAAGATTTTCATCTATATATTTCGAAAAAATGAATGTCATCAGGTTAAAAATAGATATTGAGCAAAATTTAAGACTGCATTTAATGAATGAAATATTTGATAAAGGAAACTATTCAATTTCTGATGCATATTTTTATGTAAACACGATTAGCAATCAAGTTGCCAGCTTCTACGGGACTTTTGCTACATTTTTGGGTGCTGCTTTTCAAATTATTGCTTATTCAATCTACTTGTTAATAACAAATACTAACGAAGTATTGGTGTTTTTTTTAGGAATGTTATTACTTGTCTTTCCAACCATATACTTAACAAAACTTGGAAGAAAGTATTCACACAAAACATATGTTTACGGGCAAGATATAAGCTCTGAAATAGAAAAAGTACTCGATAATCTGTACTTAATAAAAATCATAAAGTATGTTGACAGAGAGCTTAAGAACTTTAAAACAAGTCTTGAAGATTTTTATACTTCATCTCTAAACAATTTAAAGTTCGGAACTTTAAATGCTTTATTGCCCAATTTTTTAACTGTTTTCGTGGTCGCATCTTTATTAGTGTTTTTCAATTTTGCAAGCAAATTAACACTAGATTTTATTGGTATTATTTTTAGACTATTTCAATCTTTAGGAATATTTAATAGTAATTTTCATCTATTGAATGCCTATCATGTGTATACAGAAAAGCTTTTTCAAATTGAAACAAATAGAGTAGCAAGCCTTAAGCACAACTACATAATAAAAGAAGACTTAGCAGATAATATATCTATAAAGCTGGAGAATGTTAGTTTCAGGTACTTTAATGAAGATGAAGATATATTTCAAAATATTAGTCTTGAGATTGAAAAGAATAAACATATTGTGATTACTGGTCCAAACGGATCCGGAAAGAGTACTTTGTTAGCTTTATTTTCTGGAATTGTATATCCCTCAGAAGGCAAGGTTTTATCTTTTTCTTCTAAGTTTAGCTATGTAAGCGCTAGCCCAATGATATTAAATTCAACCTTAAAAGAAAACTTAACATATGGCACAGCTAATGATGCATCTGATTATGAACTTACAGAGTTAATAGCTGAATTTAAATTATTTAATGAAGAAAGTAACATTAAACTAGATAAAAATATTTCAAATAAAGTTTTATCCACCGGTCAAATGCAAAAAATTTCATTTATAAGAGCTTTACTCTCAAAATCAGATATTTTATTACTTGATGAATCTACATCAAATTTAGATATTGATTCTAAAAAGTTAATTTTTCAAAATCTCAATCAAAGGAATTTAACAATAATTAATGCGACCCATAATCCTGAAGAATTCTTAAATTTTGATTACCACTTTAAGGTGAGTATTAAAGACGGATTTAGAGTTATTACTAGATAGAACCTACGAGTTTTTTGTAATCCGATAAGTCATTTTTAAGTGCAATTTCCAGAGAATTATATTTCTCTACTTTGTTGGTAGCATTTAAGGATAATTTTTTATACTGGTCATTGTTTAAATTAATATCATCCAGATAACGAGTAACATTCATTGTTGATGGATCAAAGAGTATTCCATTGATGTTATGTTCGACTAATTCAAGATGATTTGGAATTTTACTCAAAACAGGGATGCAGCCATTTGACATTGCTTCAAGCACAACTTTTGGATTCCCTTCATAATGACTAGCAAGAATAAAGTACTTGTATTGCTGATAGATATTAATTAGTTGTTTATTTGAAAATGAGCCAAGTAGGTTAATTTTTACACCCAACTCTTTAGCAAGTACGATGATTTGATTTTCTAGGGAGCCTGTTCCGACAATATCCAGTTGATACTCAGAGCCTTCAAAATTCTTTATCAGATTAAGATAATTTTTTTGACTCTCAAGTCTACCTACTGTTAGGACTCTGGCACTATATCTATTTTCCGATATTGGTATGTTTCCTGAATAAACCCAATTAGGTCTAATATCTAAATTAATATTACTTCCAAAATTTTCCTCTAAAAATTTTTTATCTGAGTAGCTTGTAACAGTATATATATCTGAAAAAGCAAGAGTTATCGAGGTTAATTTTTTATACAAAAAAACTTTAGTAAATCCTTTATCTTGCTTTCGACTAAAAAATAACATGTCATAACCAGTTCTGACAATTAATGGTTTTTTAATTAAAAATTTATAGATTATAGATATCCAGGAACCCATAAGTTGATTTTGTTTAATTAAATCAACATCCTGAATTTTTTTTCTTAAAAAAATTGGAATAAAAAAAGACTTTAAGTACCTAATAAGTGAGTATTTTGAATACTTTATATATTTGTAAATTGGTACTATCTGAATATTTTCCATCAGGGAGATATGTTCATAATCTGAATTATCTCCATAAGTTACCATTGTTATTTTAAAATCATGATTTGTAATAAGCTGTTTGTAAAGTTCAATTTCCTTTTCAAGAGTGCCAGTTTCGAACCACGTTTTTAGAGAGTAGCCATAGGTAAAGAAAAAAACAATATGCATTTGTTTAATTCTAATAAATAAAAAAAAAATAATTATGATGGCAAAGAATAAATGTTTTATCACTTATTTTTATTTATTATAATTAACATTAATCTTGTGAAAAAAATTTTAGTAATTCATACAAATTACAGAGAAATTGGTGGAGAAGACGTTGCCGTTGATAATGAATTAAAACTATTAGCTGATCACTTTGAAGTCGATAAATTAATCTTTAGTAATTCATCACAAATTACTAAAGATGAAATATTTAGCTTTTTCTCTCAAAATAATGAAAAGAGCAACAAGCAATTAATAAAAAAAATATCTACCTTTAAGCCCGATTTTGCTTATGTTCACAATACATGGTTTAGTGCATCACTAGGCATTTTTCGGATTTTAGATCAACACAACATAGATACTGTTGTTAAAATTCACAACTATAGATATGAGTGTACGAAAACACAAAAATCAAAAGACCACTTAAATGGAGAAGATATATGTTTAGCTTGTGGTTTTGAAAAAAACTCTTTTAGCTATTTTAATAAATATTTTGAAAATTCTTTTATAAAATCATACTTCGTCAATCGATATGGAAAAAAATATATTAAAGTTTTATTAAAGAACAAAATAAGAATACTAGTACTAACTAATTTTCAAAAAAATTCTATGGTAAATCTTGGTGTAAATGAAAATAAGATAAAAGTATATCCAAATTATTTAAAATTATCTAAGCATTCTTCTATAAATAATGAAAATTATATTGCTTACGCTGGAAGAATTTCAAAAGAAAAAGGAGTAGAAGAGTTAATCCAAAGCTTCTTATCTGCAAAGTTAGAAAAAATAAAATTAAAAATTATTGGCGATGGGCCATTGCTCGCATACCTAAAAGAAACCTATAGATCGAACAAAATTGACTACCTTGGTCAAGTTGATAATATGTCTGTCCTTAAGATTATTCAAGAATCTCAAGCAGTTGTTACGGCAACTAAGTTATTAGAAGGACAGCCTACATTACTTTGTGAGGCATCTTCATTAGGGATACCATCAATATTTCCACGTTCTGGTGGGATCTCAGAATTTTTTCCGGAAAGTTGTAAATTGTCATTTGAGCAATTTAATTATGAAGACCTGACCAGTAAGTTAAAATTGTTAAGAGATGAAAACTTACTTAAAATAGAAGGAGAAAATAACTGTAATTATATTAGTAATTATTTAGATGAAAAAAAGATGATTACTACATTTACTCAGATTGTTAATAATATTGATGAATAAAAAAATTTCTGTTTTGATGAGTGTTTTTAATGATGAGCATAACATTGAAAATTCAATTAAAAGTATTCTTAATCAAACGTATGACAATTTTGAATTCTTAATTATGGATGATGGTTCAACCGACAAAACAAGGTCAATTTGCAGTTCTTATGCAAATAAATATGAAAAAATCAGATTATTGTTTAATGAAAAAAATATAGGATTAACAAAGTCGCTAAATATATTAATTTCGAAAGCTTCAGGTTACTATATCGCCCGTCAAGATTCTGATGATATAAGCAGGAGTACAAGGTTTGAAAAACAAATTAAATTTATAGAACAGAAAAACTTAGATGGATGTTCGACAAAGTCTTTTATGATTCAGAAAAAAATGGTTTCTCCTAAATACTCTTCATACCTTAATCCAAAACTTGTCTACCTATTTAAAAATCCATTTGTCCATGGAAGTCTAATTATTAAAAGAGCTGCGATAAGTGAAATTAATAACTACAACGAAAACTTTATGTACACTCAAGACTTTAAACTCACATCGGATCTTATTAACAATGGTTTTAAGCTCAGGGTGTTAAATCAAGTTTTATATGAGTCAAACATAGTAAATAATATCTCGAATAAATTTCATAATGAACAAAAATCTTTTGCTAAAAAAATAAAATCTGAAAATATAGGATATCTTTTAGGAAAAAAATGAATTACATATACATTAATAAAGCAGATGAAAATTGGATTGTCGATAGGTTTATACAAGAATGGTGTAGTTATAACTCAGACTATGTAACAGATAATATTGAGGATGCAGATATTGTCTGGATAATTGCACCTTGGAATTTGTCTAGTATTAGTACAAAAATTCTTAAAGAAAAAAAAATAATTTGCACAATTCATCATATAGATATTGATAAATTTAAAGGTTCTGAAAAAAGAGAATTTTATAAATTAGATCAATATGTAGATATTTATCACGTAATATCTAAAAAAACTTCAAAAACTCTTCAAAATCTGACATCAAAATCAATAACATATATCCCTTTTTGGATAAACCAAGATACTTTTTATCAAATTAATGATAAAACAAAGCTGAGAGAAAAATACGGTATTCCGATTGAAAGTTACAGTATTGGCTCATTTCAAAGAGATACTGAAAAAAAGGGATATAAAAGACCTAAACTATCTAAAGGTCCTGATCAGTATCTAGAAATTGCTAAACATTTAAATACTACCGTTAAAAGGTTGCATGTTGTACTTGCTGGTAAAAAAAGGGAATATATAATATCAAGATTAAAAAAAGAAAATATTAATTATTCATATTTTGAAATGGTTGATTTCTCATCTCTTAATGATCTTTATAATATATTAGATTTGTATATAGTTGCTTCTAGAGTTGAAGGTGGCCCTGCCGCAGTTCTGGAGTCAGCAGTGTCTAAGACCCCAATTATTGCAACTGACGTTGGCATTGTTTCAGAGATTTTAAATCCTGTATCTATATTTAATATGTCAAACTTTAAAACTGCAAAACCTGATGTAGATTTTGCTTATGAAAATTCAAAAAAATATCAGATCCCAAAAGGATTTGATGAGTTTAATACTTTTTTTCAGAGTCTATGAAAGTTAGTATCGGCTCCCAAATAAAAGAAGGCCCATGGGGTGGTGGAAATGCATTTGTTGTGAATCTATCTGAGTTTTTAAAAAGTAAGGGTCATGAAGTTATTTATGATCTAAAAGAACAAGACATCGATATTATCTTATTGACAGATCCAAGAACAAATTCTGAAGGATCTAGCTTTGACCACAAAGATATAAAACGTTATTTAAAATACGTAAATTATCAAGCATTAGTTTTTCACAGAGTAAATGAATGTGATCAAAGAAAGAATACTAGTAATGTGAATGAATTCTATATTGAGGCTAACAAGGTTGCAGACTCAACTATTTTTGTAAGTTCCTGGCTACAGAATTTATATAAAGACGAAGGAATGCCCCAAACAAGAAATAAAGTTATCTTAGGTGGTGCTAACACCAAGATATTTAACAATAAAGGTATAGTCAAATGGAATGAAAGTTCTCCCATAAGAATTGTAACCCACCATTGGGGTGCAAACTGGAATAAAGGATTTCAAATATATAAAAAATTAGATGAAAGACTTGCTAATAGTGAATTTAAAAATAAGTATGAATTTACTTATATAGGAAATTTGCCTAAAAGTTTTAAATTTATTAATTCTCAACACATACCACCACTTTCTGGTGTCGCTTTATCCTCTGAATTAAAAAAACATCACTTATATATAACAGCATCTTTAAACGAACCATCTGGTAATCATCATATAGAAGCAGCACAATGTGGCTTACCTCTGTTATATATTGAAAGCGGAGGGATTCCGGAACATTGTAATGGATATGGGGTTCCATTTAATGAAATAAACTTTTTTGAAAAATTAAATGAAGTCAGTCAAGATTACTTTTCACACCAAAAAAAAATAATTAACTACCCATTAAATGCAGATTTGATGTCAAAAAATTATTTAGACTATTTTTACAGAATGTTATCAGAGAAGGAAAAAATTATTGCTGACAGGTCATATCTTCCTACAGATAATAAAATATACAAAAGTGCTTATTATATTTTATTATATCTTAAAAAAGTATTGGTTAATAACAAAGTATATAGGAAAGTGATACATGCATTCACAAAGGAATAAAGATACAATACTCCAGCTGATTCAAGGATTAATAATTTTAGCTATCTTATTCGCCAGGCCATTTATGGGTATTTATATTGGTGAATTTCGAATAGGTGAAGTATTAACTGGAGTAGGCCTGGCCATTTTGGTTGTAGGTTTCATAATTGGTAATAGATTTATAAATATATTTGGTGATTCAGATACATTGCTTAATATTTTTAGGTTAATTTTTATCAGCTTTCTTTTTGTTGCATTATTTCATGAAACTAATTTTGTTGATCCTTACGTCTATAAAAGTAGCTCATTTATCTGGACTTTAGGGTTTTTCTTTATTGGTTGTTGGTATGTAGAAAACAAGAAGTCATATAATTATTTTCAGTATTTACCCTCGATACTACTAATACTACTTTATATTTTTACATCAATAAAGTATCCAGATTTTTTTCATGATATTTTGATAAAATATGCAGATAAATTTGATACACACAAAGCTTCAGAAATATTTTTGACCTATATAGCTGCAAACCTTCTAAATAAAAAGTTTTTAAATAAAAACAGATTTATCTTCTTTCTCTTTCTATCAACATCTTTACTTCTTCCACTATTTTTCTACATGAGTAGAGGAGCTACTATTGCATGCTTGATTTTCTTTGCCACACAATTGTGGCAATTAAAAAAAGTACTTATCGGCAATCTAAAGAAGCTTCTTCTTTTATTAATCGTGTCGATAGCTTTATTTTCTTTTTCAGCTGTAAATATAAGTACAGATATTCTCTTTCAATCAATTAAAAGTCAGAACATCAATCAGGAAGCTCCTGTTACCCTTGTTCAAAATAGTGTTAATAAAGTAGTGAACCAAAAAAATTATAATGGGTTATTTTCTTTCTATTTTAAAGATGGCCGTTTGTTTACCGGAGAGGTCAATGCAAACTGGAGATTAGTCTTGTGGCAAGATGTTATTACTGACATGAGGGAAAAAGAACTTTTGTTGGTGGGTTATGGGTATTCAGAAATAATTCCAACTATGTTGAAGCAAGACAACAATGGTTGGGATGGTACTAATGAAAACGTTCATAATTATTTTATTCAGATCCTTGCAAGAGGTGGTGCTTTTCAAATGGGGTTATTTATATTTTTTTACGGATACTTGGTATTTGAGTTTTATAAAAAAAATAAAAATTTTTCAATCCTAGAGTTTTTAATTCCGGTCATGTTTGTGAGCCTTTTTGATACACCAATGGAAAGTGTCAGATTTCCATTGGTTTTTTATTTTTTCCTTGCATTCTTTTTTATTAGAGGCAAAGCAGAAAATAGTATTTAAAAAAATTGATTTTTTAACATATTAAAGTACTAAAATCCTAAGTTATGAGCGTTGCTTTAATTACTGGAATTACAGGACAAGACGGCTATTATCTATCTAAGCTCTTATTGGAAAAAGGATATGAAGTTCATGGAACGATTAGAAGATCTTCATCAATAAACACAAGCCGTATAGATCCTCTAATTTCTGAATTTTCAAATAACCAGATAAAAAACTCCACCTTCACTATTCAGATTTACTAGATTCCTCTTCTTTGACTAGTTTAATAAACAAAATACAACCTGATGAAGTATATAATTTAGCTGCTCAGTCCCATGTTGCTGTTTCCTTCCAAAATCCAATATATACTTCTCAGACTGGGACGAACGGTACATTGTCACTTTTAGAAGCAATAAGACATAGTGATAAAAATATTAAATTTTACCAGGCATCATCTTCTGAAATGTATGGAGGGTCAGTAAGGGAAATGCTAAATGAAGAATCGAAATTTGAACCTAAGAGCCCCTATGCAGCCGCTAAGGTATTTTCTCATGAAATAAGTAAAATCTATAGAGAGTCATATGACATGTTTTGTGTAAATGGAATTTTATTTAATCATGAATCTCCGCACAGGGGTGAAACTTTTGTAACTAGAAAAATTACTAAGGCTGTTGGTCGAATTTATATGGGTCTCCAGAAAAAACTAACTCTAGGGAATCTTAGTGCGTCGAGAGATTGGGGTTTTGCTGGTGACTATACAGAGGGTATGTGGAAAATGCTTCAACATGACAGTGCTGATGACTGGGTTCTAGCAACTGGAGAAACTTACACTGTTGAAGACTTTGCAAAAATAGCTTTTAGCCAACTGGGCCTTGAGTGGTCTGATTATGTAGTCTCTTCAGCTAAGTATTTTAGACCAAATGAAGTAGAACATCTTCTTGGAGATTCTTCAAAAGCTCAATCAATTCTTGGTTGGAAAAATGAAACTAGTTTTACATCTTTAGTGAAGATGATGGTTGACTCTGATCTAATTGCTGCAAAACAGGAAAAAGTACTTCTAAAAGAAAATTTAATCAAGCCAACTTGGGAAAATTACTCTTAATGACGAGCGATCTCTTTATTTTCAACGTACCAATCGTAAGTATATTTTAGACCTCTCTCGAGAGTTGTTTTACTTTTCCAACCAAGACTATTAATGAGGCTACTATCTAGGAGCTTTCTTGGGTTCCCATCAGGTTTCGAAGTATCAAAAATGAGTTTACCTTCAAAACCAACGGAGTCTTTGATTAGTACTGCAAGATTAGCAATACTTATTTCTACGCTGCTTCCAACATTAATTAAGTCATTGTCTATATTTTTATCTATTATAAATTTAACACATTCAGCTAAGTCATCTACAAATAAAAATTCTCTTAAAGGGGTACCTGTTCCCCATATGTTAAATTCGGTGTCTTTATTAAGTTTTGCATCATGCATTCTAGCAATCAAGGAGGGAATTACATGGCCATTAACAGGATGAAAAAAATCATTGGGACCGTATAAGTTTGTTGGCATTAAGTTAATTACTTTATGACCAAACTCTGTTGAAATTGCACGACCTATTTCAATTGCACTAATTTTTGCCATAGCATAGGGAGAGTTTGTTTCTTCTAATTGACCATTCATGAATTCCTCTTCGCTTATAGGGTTTGGTGCACTTAGTGGATAAATACAACTACTACCTAAATTTATGACTTTAATATTAGGGAAGGGAATACATGATTCTAGAATATTCATATTTATTTTTAGATTTTCTAATATAAAATCACTGCGCTTTGTATTGTTGAAAACTATTCCTCCAACTTTTGCTGCTGCTATGATTACCACATCTGGCTGAGTCTTAGTTATTAAATCTTGAGTCTTATCATAAGAAAACAAATCTGTATCTTTTCTACTTGACTCTATTAAATTATATTTTTCTTCACGTTCTTTTAAAAGTTTTCCAATAGAACTGCCCACCATACCAAGCGACCCAAGAAGTAATATTTTTTTTCCCATGTTATTTTTTATAATTAAACCCTACTTTATCAATGCTAATTATTTAATCCTATATATTCTTCTAGTGTTTTATCAAAAATTTCTTGTCTGTAATGGGTATTTACTGTATTTATTGAATTAACTGAAAGTTTTTTAAGTAACGCATTGTTATTTAGAAGTTTTATTATATTTGATGCCCATACCTCTTTTGTATTGTCTTTAACAAAAAAAATATTTTCATTATGGGTAAAGTTAGTCTTATCCCAAAAACCTTTAGTATCAGTAATCATTACAGGAGTTCCTAAAGACATTGACTGCAAAGATACACTTTGCCCTGAAGGTTGAAAGGTGTTTTTAATGGGTAGTACAGTAAGTTTTGATGTTGAATAGTAGTTAAGAATTTCTTCATCTGAGAGTATATTTTGATTCCAGCTTCCCTGAATTAATTTAACATTTTCAGGGATATCATCTGAATCAAAGGGATAATTTGTAATGAAAATGAAGTTAACTTCACTCAGTAAATTTGCAATTTCAAGTACTAAATCATAATCTCTATTTCCATCATTTCCAATAAATAAAACAGAGTTGCGAGAGCTTTCTTTGCGACCGTCATTTTCCAACTTCCAAAAATTGGTATCTACACAAAATGGTGTAAATACAAATTTATGTTTTTTCTTGGGATAAAGCCTACAAGCGTCTTTATATTCCCCATCACCCAAAAAGAATAACTTACTAGTAGCAGTCAATAATATATTTATCATAATTTTTTGTAAGAATGAAACTATAAAGTCGGGTCTTTCTTTGGAGAAAAGACCCATAACGATGATAAATAAGTCACTTTTTTTAAATATTTTTGAAATTAAAACCATCGGCAAAATCGATAAACCAAGTCGATCATTTGTTGCGATAATTTTATTAGCCTTGAATATTTCAACAAAGTTATTTTTTGTTGTTATTAGGTTGAAGTAAAACGGAAGATTTGTTAATTTTCTTAAGATTTTATCAATTATCAATAAAAATTTATAACTTAGCTCTTGTTGTGGTTTTTCTTCTTTCATCTCAATTAAATTTGTAAGAGGATATTTATTTTTCAAGTAAAAATAACTATAAAAGAATTCAGTTGATTTAATATTTTCAACTTTAATTCTATTGCTTCTACCACTACCAAATATATATAAAATTTTATTTGATATCATGCAAGTTCATTTTAGTTAAAATAATTTCTTCTTTGAATAATTTTAAATTATTTATACTAGATGTTGTGTGTGGATTCATAGGTAAAATATCAAGAGATAACATTAACCACGAACTGTTAATCGATAGCAATAAAAATATTATTTGCAGGGGTCCTGATGAAACAAAAACTTTAATTGAAAACACAAATTATTTGTTCCACGAAAAGACAGATTTAAATCTTTCACTTATCTTTAACAGATTATCAATTATAGATCTTACTGAAAAAGCTTCACAACCAATGGTTTCAAAAGATTTTCAAAGTTTAATTCTTTTTAATGGTGAAGTTTACAACCATCAAAAACTTAGGACTGAGTTAGAGCTTGAAGGAATTAAATTCAATTCTAACCACTCAGATACAGAGGTTGCTCTTTTGGGTATTTCTCACGAAGGTATTAATTTTATAAATAAACTCGAGGGTCAATTTTCCATATTTTTTTATAGCAATAAGATGAATAAAGCTTATTTAGTACGTGATAGATTAGGTCAAAAGCCTATGTATTACAACACTACAAAACAGGGACTAATATTTAGTTCAAATCTACTTTCACTTGCTAAAAATGTAGAAAAAAAAACTATAAGCACTGAGTCTTTGAATCTCTATCTACAACTTGGTGCGATACCCTCTCCAAGAACAATTTTTGATAAAATTTATAAAGTCGAACCTGGTGAAGTATTAGAATATGACTTTCAATCACATAATTTTATTGCCAAAAGTGTAAAGTACTGGAATATTGAAGAGCATTTAGATAACAAAAGGTTTTCAAAGGATATTTTCTTTGATTTATTTACTGACTCTATTACTAAAAGATTAAATTCTGATGTCCCCATAGCAAATTTTTTATCTGGAGGTATTGATTCAACGGCGATAGTTAAAAATTTAAATGATAATGGACACAAAATTAATACATTTTCAGTCAGTTATGACGGGGATGCTTATGATGAGTCGTTGTGGTTTGATCAAGTAGCCAATAAATACTCAACTAATCAAGAAATACGAAGTATTGATATCTCAAATTTAACCAAAGAAGTTGATGATGCTCTAAATGCTTTTGATGAGCCATATGCGGATCCATCAGTCGTACCCTCATTTCTATTAAGTAAATTAATATCAGAAAAATTCAAAGTTGCCATATCTGGAGATGGAGGTGATGAATTATTAGCAGGATATAGGAGGATTAATGAAACTATGTCCAGAAATAAAAATCTATCTTTCCTCTCCACAATATTTAGTGTATATCCAGCTTTTCTGGGAACTGGAAATAATTTTTTAAAACATTCTAAAAATACAACCAAAGCTTATTCTTCATATTTTGAAGACAACAAATTACTAAATTTAATGGGAGTTGAAAACAAGAATAGTTATATCGATTCAATTATGCCTAATATCTCTAATGACTATAAAAGGATTATGATATCAGAATATAAATTTTTCCTTTCTGAGATGATGATGATGAAAATAGACAGAACATCTATGGCAAATTCTTTAGAGGTTAGATCACCTTTTGTAGACCATAAACTTGTTGAATACATGCTTGGTGTTGATTCTTCAAAAATTAACTTTAATAACTCAAAACAAATTTTAAAAGATTACTTACAAGAAGATTTCGACTCGGATTTTACGAATAGGAAAAAAATGGGATTTGTTTTTGATGTCCAACGATGGGTTTACAATAATAAAGAACTGATAAGTGAAACTATATACAATTCTAAGTACATAACAGAATATAATAAAAATTTAATTTTTACTCTTTCTATTAACAAGTCTCGAATAAATGCACAACGAATATGGAAAATTTTTGTTTTAGCAAAGTATCTAGAGAGAATATGAAATTATCAATTTTCACAACAATGACTGATCCAGAGAAAAGAATGGACCCCTGGAAAGAAGCATTGAGTTGCTATGAAGATGTAGCTGACGAGGTAGTATCAGTCGGAGGTGATTGGCCGCAAGAATTTAGATTCGAACTTATTGGAGAAAAATTTCAGGAAGGTTTTAATGAGTCCACTGGAGATTGGGTAATTCATATGGATATCGATAATTTTTTCCACGAAAAAGATTTACTTAAAATTAGGGACGTATTGATAAAGAATCCAAATTCTCCATCTTTAGCTTTTCCAAAATATCAAATTTTTACACCTGATAGGTTTAATCTAAAAGCAAAAATGTGTATAGCTTTAAATAAAAGAAAATTTCCTCATATTAAAATGAATGGTGGGGGTGATTTATGTCAGCCAACAATTGACAATAAGTTGATTTCACCAAAAAATGTACCCTATGTAAGAATTCCTATATGGAATTACGATACAGTCTTCAGAACCAAAGATATAATTGCTGAAGATAGAGCACGATTTGCCAGGGCTTGGCATAGAAGTTTTAAAGACTGGGGAGATAGGGGCGGAGGCCACCCAGAAGAAGCATACATAGCCTGGTTTGAGATGGTACAAGAAAGATATAAGAACCATGTGAGAAAACTTAATCTTGACGACCATCCAAAATATATTAAAAATAAAATTTCGAATTTAAACGAAACACAATTTGGTTACAATGGTTTTGGATTAAAGGAAACAACCAATATAAGCAAAATGAAATTTTTAAAATCCAATTTAAATTTCTACTACAATAATTATTTTTCTTAAGGCGATATTGTTTAATTAAATGGTTAATTTACTTTACTGCCTAGATGAAAATTACAATTATCAAGCCTTAACATCTATAATTTCAATATTAGACAAAAGCTCTCTCAAAATTAACTTATACGTGATACATAAAAATCTACATCTTTTTAAAAATGTCCCAAAAATAATCAAAAAACATAAGAATTTAAATAAATTAGAAATTTTTGAATTTGGTAAAGTATCTAATTATTTTCCAAATATTTCTAATTCTCATATTTCGGAAGCAACCTACTACAGGTTATTTATTGAAAATATTTTGCCCAAGGAAGTAGAAGAAATTATATACATAGATTGTGATATCGTTGCCATTAATCCAATAGACAATAATGTAAGTGATATATTCCGAGAATTAAAAATTTCAGATAGTACTATTGCGGTTAAAACAGAGTTTAAAAGAAATATGGACAAAGACTTGTTCAAAGATTTAAATCTCAAAGGTGAAAAATATTTTAATGCAGGAATTATGTTTATTGATTTAGAAAAATGGAGAAAAATAGAAATAAACCATAAGGCCCAGAGGATAATAGAGGATAACAACATCGAATTTAAGTTCTGGGATCAAGACATTCTCAATATTCTGTTTGATGGAGACTACCTAGAGCTTGAAAAAAAATTCAATTATGCGGTTGATGTAGAAAATTTCAGTGTAAATAAAAATATTATCAAGGACAAAGCTGTGTTAATTCATTATTCAGGAAGTAAAAAACCCTGGACAGTGGAGGGATTACTTAATAATACTTCTAACTTCTATCAAGAAAATTATAGAAAACTAGGATTTGAGAAAATTCATATTACTCATAAGTGGAAAAAATATTCAACACTACTATTTCTGAAAAATATCTTAAATTTACAACTCCAAAAAAATTATAAAACTATTGAATTATTAAAATCTTTTTATCGAAGTTTGAATAGCAAAAGAATAAAAAAATGAATCACCTTTTAAACAATTTAAAATATCATTTAACAAAAATGAAACGAAAATATGTTTTATTATTTCAAAACATATACGTATTGAGATTCTTAGCCTTAGGGAACAATGATTTAAAAGATATTATTTTTCAAACTAGATCTTTTTTAGCAAAAGAGGGATCATTCATTCAAGATTCAGAATTTTCTGAAACCGATTATGGGATGTCTAAACCCATATATAAAAAAATAAATGAAAGTATATTTAATTTTCCAACCTATACAGATATTATGCTCTATTCTTCACATTTTTTACAAAAGAAGAAGGAGATTAAGTATCTAGAAATTGGTACTTCAGTACTCAAGAATTACTTTCAGATGAATAGTTATTTATCAAATGCTGAACTCATTGCTTTTGACATTAATCCCATCACTAAAAAATACAAAAGCCTCTTTTCCAAAACTAGATTTTTCGATGAAGATCAAGGCACTTTCTACAGAGGAAAGAAAAACAATCATTTAACTTACTTTCGGGGGAGTGTTCTTGAGCCTTCTCATCTCAAAAATTTTAATGAGGGAGTTAATTGCAAGTTTGATATTATATTCTCTGATGCACTTCACACCCCAGAGGGAGTTATGAGTGAATTTCAAAATATTATATCTAATAATCTAAATGAAGAATTTATATTATATTTTGATGATCTTGACTTTCCTGGGCTTTTTGATGCAGCAAAAGAAATTTTTTCTCAGATAGACAGAGTTAATGACAAAGTATATTTTACAACCTTCAAAGTCTATGGCTGGATAGGTCAACATGAAAAAATGCATAAAAACGGAATTATTTCAAATATTAATTTTTATAAAACTTTTAAAAAAAACAAACTTTATTTGCCAAATTTAAGAAATATCAAATTATGAGTATTAGTACTGATAACTACAAAACTAAGTCTCCTGTTTTACTACTACTTTTTAATAGGCCAGATGAAACAATTAAATTAATTGATGCACTATCTAAAGTTAGACCACAAAAAATTTATATAAGTATAGATGGTAACCGTGAGGGTAATAAGGATGACATTGAAAATCAGGCTAAGATTTTGGATATTATAAATGAAAAAATTCAGTGGACAAAAGAGGTGTCTATAAATAATTTATCAATTAATTATGGATGTGGCATAGGGCCGAGAAAAGGGATTTCTTGGTTTTTTGAAAATGTAGATTCTGGGATCATTCTTGAAGATGATTGCATACCTTCTATAAGCTTTTTTAAATTTTGCGACTATTTATTACCTAAATATGCAAACACTCAAAAGGTGTGGTTAATTTCAGGTGACAATGGGGGCCCAATCCTACCTGAAAAATATTTTACCAATTCAGATTACCTATACACAAACATCCCATTAATTTGGGGGTGGGCAACCTGGAGCGATAGGTGGAAAAAGTACGATGAAGAATTAGATAATTGGAAAAAAGGAATTATTTATAATTATTCATTTTTTAAACATGTAAATTTTTTTGAAAAATTCATTGTTAGCCGTATTTGCAAAGGAGCAAGTAGAACGAAGATAAAAAACTTCTGGGATTTCCAACTCTATTCAACTATGTTAAAAAATAATGGATTAGGAGTAATTCCCAAAAATAATTTAATATCTAATATTGGATGGGGAGATTTAGCAACACATACAAAAGTCGAAAATAATAGAAGTCACTCTGTTTTCTTAGAAGAAGAATTAACTATATCACCAAAAAAACTTGAATCTCACAAGCTTCAAAATAGCTTAATAACTTACAAAGCCCATACAAATGTCACAGATAAATACATTAAAACTGAAAATATATCTCTACTCAGAATTGGATACATGGTGAGTAGGACTGTATATTATTTTAATTTTATAATTAAAGCTTTCTACAGCAAAAAATATGGACATACTATTTAAAATAAGGTGTTAATATTTGTAAATACGGGGGCGTGGTGAAGTCTGGAGTTCACGCCTGCCTGTCACGCAGGAGGTCGCGGGTTCGAATCCCGTCGTCCCCGCCATACGGCCAGATAGCTCAGTCGGTAGAGCACTTGTCTGAAAAACAAGGGGTCGGCAGTTCGATTCTGCCTCTGGCCACTTATAAACATTGGGGTTTTTGCCCAATCACAAACACACTAATAAAAATTATGACCAATTCTATTACCACGCTTATTGAAAAACCCAATAAACCTAGGGGGTCTTTCTTAGATTTTTATACCTATTTTTCTAGTTCGACCTAGTGATTTCCAATCACGACCCCAAGACTGGTGGGGGTATTCTGTTCATTTTTTTTAGTGTCTGTATATGACAGTTATAAAGTTTTAACTTTTTCTACAAATACTATATTTCTGGCAATTGGATTAATAATTTATTCATTGTAATTATAATTTTTTAATGGCATCATCATAAATTTTTATAGGTTGCTATCTAGTATTTTGCTAATATTAAATTTATCAAACTCTGGAGAAGTTAGGAGTCTAATATAATCATCACTAGCAATATTCCAATTATTGTAGTTATGTATTATTTTCGAAATTTTTGAAAAATTGTCTTTTTTGACTACAAGTCCATAATTTACTCTAAATTTGTTTTCAATCAATTCATGTTCTGTTTCACTTTTTGATTTTCTTCTAATTTTTTTTGGTAGATCTAAAAAAATTGATTTAAACTTTTTAATTAAAGAAAACTCAATAGCAATTCCAGACCAATCGGTAATTAAATATTTAAAACTGCTTAAATTTATCAAATCTTTATTTGAGTCTATGTTTATATTTTTTGGTAATTCAATTTTATTAAGTTTATCTAGTTCCATAGGGTGAGGGCGAAGGGTGATATCAAAGCTGTTTTTTGCCAGATTGTTTAATAGTAAAGTTAGTTCTAATTGATGATTCAATAAACTCTCTCGTCCCCAAGAAGGAGCAATAAGCAATGAGTTTTTTAGAGAATTTTGACTTTTTTTATAGTAATTGTTAACCAACAAAGGATATCCAACTGTATAAATTTTACTGTCTTTTTTGGTAAGTTTTTTTAATTGACTAGAAATTATATCATTTGGAGAAAAAATAATATCAAAACTTTTGAACGAATTATTTAAATAAATTTCATTTGGACTAACCAATGAATGAAATATATAGATATAAGTAGTTTTCCTCTTTTTATTTTTTGGAAAATAATAACTTCCTATACCTGGAGTTGTTGTTATAACTGCATCTGCATTTAAATTTAAAAATGTTTTTCTAATGTCTTTTTGGTTAATTTTTAATGTATTTTCAAATTTAAATTTTAAATTATTTAAAGTAATAATTTTTAGGTCGAAGTTTTTAGTCTTTAGAACCTCTAAATAAGGTTCAATAAATCTAAAGTGCTCATCACCTTCGATAAACAGAACTATTTTTTTTTTCATGTATCCAATTATATAAATTTAGTATAAAGATAATATTGAATATAATGTTTTATTTAGAATCTGTTAATTATATAGATCCTGGTACCTCTAGTTTTCTTTTACAAGCTCTACTTGCAGCTTCTGCAACTGTAGTAGTGTATTACAAAAATATTAAAAATTATATTTTAAGTAAATTTAAAAAGAAATAAGATGAATTTACAACATTGGAATAATTATTATTCCGAAAATTCTAAACCATTTCAGGAATCTGACTTTGCTACATTTGTACTAAAACAACTTACAAAAAATTCTACAATCATTGATATAGGTTGTGGAAATGGTAGAGATTCAGTATTTTTTGCAAAAAACAAAATTAAAACTCTTGGTATAGACCCAAGTTCCGTAGCAATTAATAATCTTAAAAGTTATGAGAGTAGTTATCTAGAATTTCAAAACACAACTGTTGAAAAACTAAATAAAAACAAAAAATTTGATTATGGTTATGCTAGATTTTTACTGCATTCGTTATCTTTATCAGAAGAAGTTAAATTTTTCAAGAAGGTTAAATTGACCGTAAGAAAAGAAATATTTATTGAAAATCGAATCTATAATTCAGAAACGCATAATCAAAAGCAATTACATCATAGACGACTGGAATCACCCGACACACTAATAAAAAAAATTTCTAGTTATGGATTTGAAATACTTCATTCTGAAATTTCCAATCAATTTTCGGTATACAATTCTAATTATAAAGTTGCAGATTTGAATTCAGATCCTTATCTAATAAGATTGATCATTCGAAGTGAATAAGTTTTACAACTTTTTTTTAATTTCATTGGTCTCATCCACCCCTCTACTTGAAATATATCGTTCAAATTATTTTCAATTTTTTGAATTTGAAAAAGTCATATTTATAAAAATTTCATTACTTGTATCTTTATTAATAGGAATTTCAATATTTGTTTTAGATTGGCTTTTTATTAAAAATATTAAAATTTCATTACCTTTTTCAATGGCTTCAAGTTTATTTTTCTTTTTTTATAAAGATATTACAAACTTTATTAATGGCTATAAATTAATTAATAGTGTAGGTTTTGTTGGTTGGTTAAGTTTGTACTTAATTTGCTTATATTTTATTTTTAAATTTAAAAATTTCTCATTTAGCTTTACAATAATATTTTTTTCAGCACAGACATTACTCCTGATTTGGTCACTCTTAATACCTAATATTTACCTTCAAAATAATGAAACAGATTATGAGGCGAACATTACATTATTAGAAAAACCAGATATCTATTTTTTTCTTATTGATAGTGTTGTAACAGTTAATAATTTTGATAATATATTCAGTCAAAGTTACTATAAAAAATTTAATAATTATCAAAAAACATATAATTTTAACTTATTTGAAGACAGTCTTTCTAGTTATGCTGGAACAGCTAAATCAATTGCTTCAATATTGAATATTGACTATGTATTGCAAGGCTTTCTTGAAAATGAAGCTAATTTAAATAACTTTATAGACATCACAAGTCAAAATACTCTTACTGAACAAATATTTATAGAAAATGGATACAGTATTTTAAAATATGGAATTAATTTTCCTTGTAGAAAAACTCAATCAATTAGTTGTTTTAATAATAATTACTCTAATCTTGACACGGTAACTGTTGAATTGTTTAACCAAACACCTTTACTACCTTTAATAAATAAATTTAATATTGAGAAAATTTCCCAAGTTCCATTTTTATCAAAGTATTTTGAATTTTCATGTATTGAAGATTATTGTGGAGATCCAGACTTAACTTTTTTTATTCAGCCAGAGATATCTTCTCCAAAATTATATCTTGTACACTTAATGAATTTACATAATCCATTTCTTTTAAATAGTGAATGTGAAAATATAAACCCTATTTTTATAAATCCATTTGAAAATTCAAAACCTTATTTAGATGCATTTAATTGTTTTTTAACTGATTTAGATGCATTTCTAGAAAATATAGATAAAGATTCTATTTTAATTTTTCAATCTGACCATGGGATAACTTCTGGGTATGAAATATATGATTTAGAAAATATATCTGAGAAAAATTTAGAACAAATTTACTACCATTATCAAACATTTTCATTTTCCAATATTCTTAATTCCTGTAATGAAATAAATAAAAATTTTGGTGGACCAAATACATTTGCTTATTTAATAAATTGTTTATCTGATAAAAATTATTTTAAAATCGAGTCAAAGGCTTTTTATATTAACGAAAATCTAAATGTAATTGATATATCTAAAATATTTCCATGATTAGCAAAACTAGAACATTTACTGAACAATTATTTTGTAGCTCGTTTTATTATTCACTCACTGCTACCTAGAGCCTGTTAACAACGAGCGTAAAATCAAACTAAATAAGTTATAATCAATTAAGGTCAAATGGTTAGCCCTTACCTGAAAAACAAGGGGTCGGCAGTTCGATTCTGCCTCTGGCCACAGAGTTTTTTCCTCTTAAAAACAAAACGTCGTCCTACCTATCCATAAAACCCAATAAACTTGGGGGGTATATTTTTTTCTAGGGAGTAGTTTTACCACCCCAAATACTTTAGATGACTTTTTTAATCGGCTCTAGATTAATCGTTTTCTTCTGATAAAAAAACATAACCAAAATATTCTCTCTTTGCAATTTGTTTGTTTTCCGGATTGCACTCAACATTAATCCAGCATTTTTTATTTGGATTTAGGGTTTCTTTAATGGGTAATTCGCCATAAAATTGGCTCTTTGTGAACTGGATAGATGGAATTTTTAGCTGTATATAATTTGTGGGCATATTTATAAAGTTTATATAGCTGTACCCTCGAACAACAAGACCAGGACTGATTAAGATTATAATTAACAACAAATTGTTCAATATTCTTTTTTGGCTTAAATCAAACTTTAGAGATCTATCTACTAGTAAAACTAGAATGAGTGAAGACAGTATTCCGTAAGAGTATCTAAATAATGGCACCGATATAAAGAAAGATATTAAAGAAATCCACAGGTACGCTTTGACAGCAAAGGTTTTAGAAGATTTTTTATCAGATTTAACTGTAAACAATTTCAATAGAAAATAAATACACACAAAACTTAATAAAAAATTTATCATAATTTGATTATTTACATTTACTTCTCTCCAACTGTGAAACCATTCAATTGGATTAGTACCAATCTTGTATGGCAAATATGCATCACTATAGTGTTTGTTTGCTTCATTTACTAAGTTTTGATTTGACCAAGGTAAACTATAAAAACATGTAAATGACACAGGAAAAAGAAGGCATCCTGTTGTAATAATATTTTTTAATACCCAAAAAAAATTCAGTACTATTGCTGAAATTATAAATCTAAAGTTGGATTTGGTCTTTAAAAAAGAAAAATTAGTACTAAAAAAATGAATTAAAACTATTAAGAGTATGTACATACTGGTTGGCTTTATTTGAATTAAAAAAATGCCAAAGAATAAGATTAACTTCATATTTATGTGGGATGTATCGTTTGAAAGCAGATAATTAATTATTAATATATTAAAAATAATTACAAGAACTGCAACAGTAGTATCTGGTTTGCCAATGTGCTGGAGGTTTGGGAAACCATTTGCACCACCCCTGTACCCTACATTATCTAAAAAACCAAACACTGTTATGGTTATTCCAGCAAGTCTTAAAAAATTTGAGTTACCATTTTTAGTAATCTCAAAAATAAAGTGAAAAAATACAGTTATAAAAGATAAATTTAAATAATGAAGATTTAAATAATTATCCGAAATCCAAAACAATGTTGATAAATACTCATATAAACTTTGATTACCTAATGGAAACATTATATTGCTTAAACCAAAGACAACCTTTTCCTTGATAATCCAGCTTTGATTTAAGAGATGATAGAAACCTGCATCGTAATGAAAGTCAATTCCATAAATCGAAAAACCCAAGAGAGCTGAAATAATTAAAGGAGGAATTAAAAATACAAAATCAACATTAATTGTTTTTAATTTTAAAAATAATGTTAGGAATGAAAAAATCCATACTCCGTAAACTATATTAAGTCCTGGTAAAAAGAAATTTAAAAAAAATACTGCATTTGCGGTAAAAAATAAAAAAAAGAGTGGATTAAAAACTGATATATTTACCCCAAAAATTTTAGTTTGATCTTTAAAAACCAAACTTCTGATTACTTCACCAAGCGTGAAGAGAATTAAATAAAAGATTAAATAAATAAGAATGTTCATTATATATTATTTTAAAGAATTGAATTAAGATTGTCTTTAAAATAATATATATGAGAAATCTTAAAAACAGAGTTTTAAAGTTAATCTATAAAATCATTGAATATTTAAAGTCCGACTTTAAATTATCACGTTCTTCAAATAAAAGGTATCCTGAATATTGTAAAATCGCCTCAGAAGATAATGAAGCATTTCAAAATTTTAGAAATAATAATTCATATACGAGCGTTCTTGAACATGTTTCACCTGAACTTTCTAAGGAATATTATCAAGCTTTAAAAAATTTAAATTATTCAGATGATTATATTTATTCCATTTGTAAAATTTTAGACCAACCTGGAAATCCTAAAAAAATTAAATTTAATGATTCTA
>Ga0222719_10000906_pt1 | contig 29393 bp, 18 predicted proteins | sample C33_34DmetaG_FD_165039 | JGI IMG/M metagenome (GOLD analysis project Ga0222719, IMG submission 165039) | Estuarine water microbial communities from San Francisco Bay, California, United States - C33_34D | ecosystem: Environmental > Aquatic > Marine > Unclassified | place: USA: California...
CCATAGTGACTGCCATTGCAGGTCCATAACAATTTATAATTTGAGAATCAAAATTAAATCTACCTATGCCTGTTTCAACTTTAGGCAATGATTCGCCGTAGGTCCAACTTTCGCCAATAACCAATAGAATATTTTTCTTTTTTCTTTTTATATGAAATTCAGAGAATTTGGCTTCGTGCTCTACCCAATCAGGTTTAAGATTTTTGTCATTATAGAAAATTTTTATATCTGTATATTCTTTAAACTCCATTACAGTCCTCATAAAATTTTTCTAATTCTGGAAATGTTTTTACAAAATTTGTATTACGTCTTCGATCATATTCAGTAAACCAATTAAAAAAATCTCTCCGACCGACCGTCAATTTTTCAGCAGTATATTCAGTAGTAGCCATGTAATCAACAACACGTCTAAATCTTTCATATTCCATTGTGCTAAATTTATTTTTATCGATATCGTCAATGTTATCAAAAATAAATTGTAAATGTTTTTTCATATACGGAACAAATTCATCCTTGGGTAATATATTCATATCATATTGTAATGGTTCCTTAAGATAAGGAGTATCAAATCTGATTCGCTGCCATTTAGTTTGATCATCACTGTTATATCTAACACGCCATTCCAAAATTTTATTAAGAAGTTTATCAAAATTAGTAACTGTTAGAACATTAAAAGTAATCATAAAAGATACAGGTAAATTTGTTTTTGTTAGATAGGTATCAAAATTCTTTTCCCATAATTCTAAATCCAGTCCTGTTCTAATGTATTCTGCTTGGTGTCCCCAAGTATCTAAACTAGTAAACAGCATGAAACTTTTAATTTTACCTTCGTCTAATAATTTATTAACTTTTTCAGTTAATCTTTCTACTAAAATGGTCTTGATGCCTAAATTACTATTAATATTAATTTCTAAATTAGGTTTAGGATCCTTATCTAATTCATCAAACAATCTCCATGTGCTTTGCTGTAGTAATGGTTCACCACCTGTAATTCTTAAAATTGTAAGTGTCTTTGAAACTTCAGGCCACCATTTCCACCATGCCTTCACATAAGGATTAGTTTCTTCCTCGTAAATTTTTAAATAATCAATATCCTGTCTATGATTTTTAACCATATCGTATGGACCAAATTTTTCAATCTCTTTAAAGTAAGCACTTGATGCCTTAGGCATACAATATCCGCATTTAAAATTACACTCGTTACCGAATGATATTTCTATATACTGTGGATTGACATCTCCCATTGGATCTGCTTTAATTTCTTTATATCGGTCAGGTGTATAAATTGTATAGTTACGCTCTTTTCGATCAGATATATAATCTTTTCCTAAACATTCAACATTCCAACAATACTGACAGCCACTTGGTTTTTCGCCATGTATCATTTGTAAACGTTCTTGTTTTTTCTGTGGAGTATTGTGTAAAAGACTCGGATTTTCTTCTAATCCTTCTAATGGAATCTTATGAGGCGTAGGATGATAGCAACTATGAGTTTCACCTGTTTGTAAGTAGATAGTTGTGTGGTGCCACTTAGCCATGCAGAATGTAGGTGAAATACTATCCATCATCGGTTCATAACTTAGTATTCTATCCTTGTCTTGCATTAAATTGTTCCTCTAGCCATTTAAAATCATTTATTAACTTAAGATCGGATCCGTCAGAAAGACCAAACTCCATGCCGGCCTTAGCACCATCTAGAGCATACTTACCAAACTCTCTATCATGTCCTACAGTTGTCCAAATCTCAAGTCTCTTTTTTGTTTCTTCTTCGTTTTGTCTATCAATTGCTCCGCTACTTAATTTGACACATTCTCTAAATGCACTTTTCCATGTATTAAACGGATCAGTATTAAAAGCAGTCATGTTTGAAACTGTTTCCATGGCTTTAAAATGTTTACTAATGCTAGTTGTCATATCAGTAGTATTTGTATTCATATTAATAGTTAGGTCTCTTGGAAATAGTTTAACACCACCATAGCCATATTGCAAGTCATTTATTGGGTTTCTACTTCTCCAAACATGGACATGTTTTCTTTCATATACTGGAACATAATAATTAAAGTTAAAATCTTTTTCAATTTCTGCATCAGCATCAACTATCCAAAACATTTCAGTGTTAACTTGTTTTGCTGCTTCGATGTGTGCTTGATGGATTCCTTTTATATCTTTTATCCAAATTGCGTTTGGTGCTTTTAATAATAATTTTTCATAATTTTTTTCAGCAAATTTTTCTTTATATGAAATGAAAGCAATATCAAAATTTTGAGAGGACGGAGTTGATGCTTTAATCTCTATAGGTTTTTTGTTTACATAAAATCTGCTTTTAAATTCTCTATCCGAAACAGTTATCTTCTTCGGAAACAGACAGATACCGTCGTATGTATCATTATTAAGGAATACATGAATATAAAAGTCGTCCCATTTGGTTGCTCTATATTTTAACAGGTCAAAATTATCACAAACTTCTAAATCGTCCCATACCACCCAAAACATATTTGTGAATGATTTATTTTTAAGTATAGAAAAAGAATTACAATTATCTATCTTCTGTGCATTAGGAAATCTTTGCTTAAATTTGCTCCAAGCATTCTCATTGACTTTGTGTGTGCTAATGAAAAATATATCATACATAACGTTGACTAAAATATGTGCTGCCTAAATTGATTGATTCTTCATAAAGATCCATAACATAACGACTCATGTGAGGATCTAGATCAGGATAATTGAACCCTAATTGGTCTCTTAATTCACTTCCTAATCGTTTTATTTCTTGTTCGAGACCAAACCCATCCTCGTAATCTCGACATTGTTCATTATACAGTTCACGCAATGCTTCAAAATCTCTTACCTGCACATGATCCCAATTAGTGCAATTTGTTAAGTATGTTCCTAGTCTTGCACCATATATTGCAAACAGTCCATTTTCCACATGACTGCCTACTGTGCTCCACATTCTTAGTCTATGTAAATTATGCCACCAAATTTTATTATTGATCTCTTGTGCTGGAACTTTTAGACCTTGGTCTAATATCATTTTAACACCTTCACGAAAACCTGCACGCCATGACATAAATGGTGTTGCATTTATCACAGTGTCGCTATATGTCTTAGGAAAATTTCTATAACCTGTTTCCCAACAAAAGTCAACCTGAGCTCTTTCACTTTCACTATTTTCATGTGTCTTCATATTCAACACATGATCTTTATTCCATAATTTTAATCCGCCATTACCATAACGCAGGCCATTTACTACATTTCTGCCGCACCAACTATATGCTCGTATTTCTTCATTTGACATATCTAAATCTAAATCAAAAAATTCAGGATATACTATATTATCTGCATCAACTGTTAACAACCACTCAGTTTCACTTTGCTCTGCTGCTGCTTTATGTGCATGATCGCTTCCTTTTACTCCGTGTATGCGTTGTGCCCACGGAACCTTGTTACACAGATCGGCATAATGCAAATCTGCATTAGGTTCGTCATAACTTAAAAAGAAAACGTCAAACTCTGCTACTTTCATACTTCTTCAACCATATAATTTTTAAATAATCTTTTAGTGTAGATGCTTACGAACTCATTATGGTCAACATCAAAGGTTACAGATTTTCCTATAAGTTCCTCAATAGATACACTTAATGTGTTATAAACAATATGAGGATCGTTATATGCAGTAATTGTAAAATCTAATTTGGTTTGTCCATCCCAAAATATTTTTCTCTGTGTTATAGGATGAAACTTTTTATCTTGTTTGTGCGTTCCGCCAAATTCCTCAGATAACTTAACAACCATTTTTCCTTTTGCTCTATCATAAATGATATAGATATCAGGTTTTTCAATTTCTGACCACTTCTTTTCAATAATTCTGTGAAGAACATCATCAATAGTAAAAAGACTTTTTGTTTCTATAATTTCTAATTCACCTTGTGAAGGATCTACAAAGCATTTATGAATATTAATTTTACCTGCAATAATATCTTCAGCAATATCACTTTTTACACTAATAATATTCTTATACTTTTCTTCATTTACTGATGTTTCCGGTCCGACCGAAAGTAATCTTCCCGAGTCTGCATCAAAGGCTGCGTTATATTTTACCTTTTCGTATGTCTGACTAGCAAGCCATTCGTCAAAATCTGGTAGAACTAATTCTTCTGCCATGCTATTTCCTCCAATATGTTTACTGTTTCTGATGTAACTTTGTTCTTTTCAACATAATGAACTATGTCATGTTGTTGATAGTTACCAATTTTTAAATTTGCACCTCGATCAAAATAAAATCCAACATGATCAGTGACTGAATCTGCTGGCCACGGCCAATTTTGTATCATTCCTTTTAAATGAACCACTCGAGGAAATTCTAAATCATAAGCAATTTCGTTAGTTATGTCTAAAATTTTTGCTGCAAGTGCAAATGCTTCATCTGTTCCGACTATCTTTGGTGTATATCTTGTTAAAAAATTGTTAGAAAATTCAACTGGATTCTTTATAATTGCTCTTTGTAGGGTAAAGAATTCTTTTGATAAGTTACTATCTTTAACAAAAAATGTATAAAAGGAATATAAATTAGGTAATTCATTGGCTGTAAAACATTTTCTATAATAATCATCGGTAACTATTTCACCTCTATAGGTATAAGACTTGTTTGCAATGTATAATTCACAATTTTCTACAAAATAATCAATCCAATGGCTGTAATCTCTCATAAACAACATATCAGCGTCTAGGCATACAGTATAATCAAAAGGACTAAGTTGATCCATAAATGATCTACCATCCCAGTGTTCTTCTTGATCCCATTCTATAACATGATCAAACACCCAGGTCGATGTATAATCTTTAATTTTTTTCTTATCGTTGATTACAAGTGCTACTTGATCGTAACCTGGTTTCTGTGTATTCTTAATACTTAAAGCCAGTGCATATGCGAGTTTAGAATAATTAGTTTCTTGATTCTCAGATACAACAATTAAATAACCAAAGTTCATGCTAACTCCATCAATGCATTACTATTTCTAAGAATACTCTGCTTATTCATAACATGCAGATCATTACTGATCTTAGCAGCACAATAATTTCCATCTGATCTAGGAGAAGCAAGAACTATTAAATTATTATTATCTATATGACTGAGATAATCTTTGTCGGTAATCGATAATATGTCAGGAAGTGTATATTCGTTATCTGTCTCGAACCCATACATAATATGTTTAGCAATACTAAAAGAGATATCGTTGCGATAAATTCTATCATCAAATCTAAAAAGGTTAGCAAATGATTTATAATTTTCTCTAATATGTTCTACAAGATCAAAAAAAGTTTTTGTATTTTCGTTTTTTGTAAACATCACAGTTGTTGCCCAAAGCAATTTTATACCTGTGTCTGAAATATATTTGTCGTGGTATCCTGTTCTGTCATCACCAAATATGTCATTATACTTTCCTGAAATCATTAAATCACAATCAACATTCCAATAATTGTTTAATGTGTTAGACATTATTAAATAGTCACTATCAATTAGAAGAGTTCTGTCATATGGTGTTAAGTCCCAAACATTACTTCGATTAGAATTATTAAATAGTGCAGGAGTTTTAGTTTGACCATCATAAAAATTTCTCATATTAATTTCTTCTGGTCTTTTTGTTATAATAATTCGATCAAAGATATCTGCTGCCGTCTTAAAAATTTCAGATTCTTTCATCCAATCAATAGTTGATGGATCAGTTATTAAACTAACAGGAACTGATAAATTCTTATTTGCTAGTTTTGCTGCAATAATTGCTAACTTAGCATAATCATTTTGCCTATTATTGTGTGCAAAAATTACGATACCTTTTTTCATTTTAGGATTCCAACAGTTTTTCTACTGATCGACTCTTTTTTAAATCTAGATATTGTTCGTAATACTCGTTAGTTGCTGTAAAATACCTATCAAAAATTTCTTCTCTAAATGACAATAGGTCTTGAATTAAGATGGGATTTTCATTTACATCTAATATCACTACGTTTTCGGATCTATCCTTGTAGATAAGCATTTCTACAAAATTTAGCAATTCCCTATTAATTTTGAAAATGCCACCGTTAATACCGTAGGTTAATTTGGCGTCGATCTTTTCCTTAAGAGATTTTCTTTGGATAGAAAATGTTTGTCTATAGTTAGAAAAATCAAGTGCTTTTTTGAACTCTTCCTGCATATTACCTCCAATAATTATAGTAGCATATTATTTATCGGTATGCTAGGAGGTGAGAAAGATTTATGGTGTAGGAGTTATTGAACCTATTGTTACTGTTGGTGATTCAACTGTAAAGTTACCCGATCCTGGTGGTTCCAAAACACCGGTAGGTTCTGTAGTAATTACAGTAAGAGACATAGTTCCATCAACGGCATCAGGTCCAAAACCTCCTGGACGAACTGGCGTTCCTGTTTCTGTAGGACCACCCTGAGCAACGTGATCGTCTATCCACTGAACGTAAAATTCCATTGTTCTAGATATGCCTGCACTGTTATCTGTAACACCAGGACTATCAAATGTTCTCGCATCAATTATCCAACTGTTTAAGGCATAAGGTGACGATGCTGTTACACTACTCCAGGTTTGCCTAACATTGCTTAATCTAAAATAGTTTGTTCCGTCGTTTGGATTAACTCCTGTTCCTGGGTTATTTCCTCCAAACTGTCTAGATCCTGCCGTGCTTAAAAGACTTGTCCAGCTCGTGTTTTGATTTGTAGAAGAACCTCCAGATCTTGAACTTGTAAAATCAATGCTACCGCCAGCATTGAAAAAATGTCTAGCATTTTCTGATGTTGTAAATGATACTGTAACTGTTGTATAAAGGGCATCGGTCCATTCAGCGCCATACACGCCGGGCCAACTTTCTTGAACTGTTCCATGGTTAATTGTTTGACGTTGTCCTGAAACAGCAAGTGATCGTCTATTATTATCAATACTGGTTACAACATTTGCCCACCAATCAATAGGTTCGTCAGATACGCTATATCTAATACTTTTACCCAATGTTTGTTCGTCAACATTTGCAGGATTGCCATTAAAAAGATGCTTGTAAGCATTAATGATATCATATCTTAAAGCCGCATACTCATTTACTGTTACAACATTTGATAAATCAACCTGTGAACTTAGAACAGGTTGGCCATAGCCATACTGTCCACTTCCACTTCCAAGAATCGCAGAGATATCCTGCTGTATAGCATTATAGTCAACTGCTTTAATTTTTTGATTAATACCTGCCATGCTTTACCTCAAATTTATTTATCGGCCTCACAAACAACTACCTTATTAAGTGAGTGTAATGCTGGCTAGTGAATATGTTGGTGATGTAATATCCCAAGCCGTATTAAAGGGAGATAGAACCGTAGTTCCTTTAATTTCACTCACGAATATTTCCAATTTACCGTCTACTAAATCTCCTGGTGCTGGTGCACCTAAATCAACATAGTTATCAATAAGTTCTAATGATATTGTAAGAACTGTTGCAGTTCCTAACGAATTATCTGGAACATCAACTTTTGCTTTTAAACCGTAATAGTTAGCACTATATGGAGTGCTGCTTGATTTTTGAGAATAGGTTTGAAAACTATTAGTGAGAGAATAATAGTTAATTGGGTTTTCTGGCCTTGCTGAAAAATCAATAATTACTTCGTCGATTAAATTTTTCCATGCGTTAGACTGTTGAGTCGGCGATAAGGCATTAGGTGTAAAATTTGTTGTTATTCTTATTTTTCCGCCTGAATTAAAAAAATGTCTAGCATCATCAGCATCAGTCCAGGTAACTGTTAATTCAGTAGTAGCACTTGAACTCCAGGTGCTTGATGTATCGTCTGACACTTTGGGTGTTGATCCAAATTGACCTACAGCAATATCAAATCTGTTATTAGTAATCACATCAGAATAATAATCATAATTTTTGAGTGCATCGCCAGCATCATCTGTAATTACAGCATTTAACGGAATATCAGTAAGTGGAGGAGAAGCATTTCCTGTTTGATGAAGAATGCAATTATAGATATCAAATCTTAGTGCATCCCATTGGCCTTTTTCAATAACTTGCCCTGCTGTAACTGAATTGCTATAGACAGTTTGTCCGTATCCTTTTGATCCGGCACCGTTGCCTAATATGTTTACAACTTTTGTTCTGATGCCATTGATATCACTAGCAAGAATATCAGCCATTATAAAATCACCGCTTCAATCATTTTAGTTCCTTCAACATCACTACCTTCTAAAGCAATAGCAAATACGTTTGGTGAATCATCTGATCTTACTGCCGCGCCCTCGTCGCCTGCTACAAGTCTATCACCTTTTGCTACCGTTCCTGTTACTTTAACAGGAACTCTTCCTTTAAGTGCAACATATTGTCCGCCTGATAAATGTGAATTCATCATAAACGCAGGACTTTGGGATATTACACCTATTGCTTTATCTCCGGATGATGAAGCAGTTACTTCTCTGAACCCTCCAACGGAAATTACTGTGCCATAATCATAATCTTTATCTGTTAGATATTTTTCTGCAAGGTCAGCATATCTCGCTGCCGTTGCTGTTCCATCAAAAAGGTTAGCACGTAGGTCTCCTGATGAAGTTCTTGCTGCAATTGAACTATTCGCCGGAATAGTTTTTGCAGTTTTATAAATCGGATCCGTATCAACTGCACCGTCGTCAATTTTAACTCTATCTGTTTTATCAGATATTCCAATAAACTGAGTAGCAGTGATGTTACCTGAAGAATTTCTAATCGGAATCGACGCAACTCCACCTGGCACTGTTTCAGATGCCGCTAAACTGTTAAGCAAACTTGAATTAGATGCATTACCAGTTAAGTCTCCGCTCACGTTACCAAATAGTGTTCCTCTTAGTGTTGCGCCTACATATCCAATTTCTTCAGCAGCAGCATCGATCATCTTCTGTGCTGAATTAGAAAATAAATCTCCAGTGTGTGATCCGGTAGTATTTCCAGTTACATTACCTGTTAGGTCTCCATAATAGTCTGCTGCATACACATCTTTCCAACGAAGACTAGTTTCGCCTAAATCAAACTCATTGTTTAATCCTGGTCTAAAACCAGTAATTGTAAATTCACCTGCTTTATTTCTAGTAACACCTGCGTTGACTAAGAAACTAATTGGTTCTCCAGTGATACTTTCAAATACAATGTCGTCACCATTTTCAATAATTACTTTAAGATCATTTTGATCTCCAAGCGTATAACCGTTATCATCAAATCTAATAGTCGAAGTAAATGCTACTTCGCCTTTTTGTAAGAAGTTATCTGCTGATACTCCTCCAAGTTTTAAACTGTTTGAAGTTGTTCCCCAGTAAACAAAGTCATCACTTGTAATACCGTTAGAATCTGTATTAACTAAAGTAAACCCTTTCTTAACTAGGGTAAAACCTTCAATAGGATTAACAGTAGAATTTAAAGTAAATGCTGTTTGCGAAATTATTCCAACTGTTCGACCACCTGCAATCATTTTTAAGATACTATGATTTGTGTTTCCGGTATCTTTAACAACTTGTGCAACAACACCACTAGTTCCAAGATCTGGTGATGCTTCAGGACCAACTAATACAAATTCTGCGCCTGACCATGCATATAATTGTTTTGCGGCAGTATCCCACCACATATCTCCAGTTCCAAGACCGCCGGGTGCAGTATCACTTACTTCAGCACCTGATGCAGATTTAAACTTAGTTCCATCGTAAAACTTTAATTTTTTGTTGCCACTGTCATACCAAATTTGGCCTTCTATTACTTTTGGGGGACTGGTTGTGTTTGAAAAGTTTTCTAATAGATGCAGAAAATTTTCATTTTGAACTTCGCCATAGCCAGCATAGTTTTTACCTACAAATCGTAAATCTGTAGTTGTATCGATAGTTCCGTCGGCTACTGACGTTAAAAAAGTTCCGTTAAATTTATCTACTTGGTATGCCATTTTGCGTTTTTCCTAGTTCACTTGTATTTATTCGTTTTTACTTCATAAGCATCAAGCATGCCCAATTTCTTTCAACACCGGCTGTGCTAATAGAGTGCGTATTTTTAAGAGAAAATTCCACTCCTTGCCCTCTCTGTAGCGTTACTACTTGACCATCTATAGTAATACTGTTATTATCTGTAAGACTGTAAGCAATTATAGTTCCTGCTACAGTTTCGCCATCCCAGGCATTCATTTCATCTAAAAAACCTGTATTTGCAGGAAATTTAATAAAATATCCAATGACTGCTTTGTTTATGTCTTCTTCTGCAAAATAAGATTTGAAGGCTGATCTTTGTGTTCTATTCCAACCCTTCCATTTAGAAACTTCATACTTGCTTAGGTTTCCGTAGTTATTAGCACCTAATCTAATAACGCCTGATACAAAATCAACATTAGATTTTAATGCATCTAGTGCTGTTAAATTTTCCGAACTTAATGCTGTTTTTAAAATGTGTGCCATAATACCTACTCGTAAAGATATACCAATGAATATCTTTTGTTGTTTACTGGTGCAACACTATGCACCGGCCCTATTCCGTCAATACAAATTCCTTGACCAACAGAATCTTTAATAAATTCGTTGTCTTCGATCATCACACCATCGTTGCTATCTTGTAATGAAATAACTAAATTTTTTCTATAATGATCAACGTCTCTATGCTTACCTAGGTAATCACCTACGTTGTATCTATTTATTGCTATTTCCGCAAGCCTGTGTTCTTCAAAATTAGGTGCAATTGATTTTAAAAATTCAATCATATGTTTTGGCATCTGTGAATGTCCACAGAAATCATATGCACACGACGAATTCTCTACCTGTCTAGGTGGAGTAAGTTGTGATCTTCTAACCCACCTTGCTTCTTCAAGAGTTTCGGCATATTGCTTTGCTCTTAGTGCAGTAACTTTATCAAGGTATTTAGATATCACGTATGTCATCCCCATACTCCTGTATAGCACCCTCATATTTTTCTGCAATATCTGCATCAATATCTTCAGTGCTTTTATATTCAACCTGTGAATTATTTTTAAAGTATTCTTTTCTAATGCCATTAGCACGTCTGACTTCAACAATAAAGTCATTCATTTCTTTCAATTCTTCTACTTCAATGCCAGCATTGTCTGCTAATCTTTCAATTGCTGAACCTAGTATGCTCAATTGATTTTCTAAAGGATATTTGTCTGTAATTCTATTTCTTGCAAGTGTATTGAGAGCATCCTCTGTCATTAAAAGAGTTGCATTCCTGTCATAAATTTCGTAACTATCGTAAGTTCCTCTTACGTTTTCATTATCTAAATCTATTTCAATTTCTCTATACAAATAAAGATCGTGATTTAAAAGTGACTGATCTTCAACCATTCCTAAAACAGTTGTAAACTTATTGTTTAGTTTGTTGAATTGCGCAAGTGCTGTTTGTCTATTCATACCAATATTTATCCTACCGTTAACCACGTGCCATTAGCCTGCTTCTGAACAGTCTGTTTGTATCTATCATAAACGGTAGCATTACCACCGTTACCGTTTCTTGGTGCGTTGTAAACTCTTTCATTCCAGAACGCAACCTTTGTTCCTGTAGGAAAACTCGCATACGTGGCCTGCACATTGGCTAGTGTTGTTGCACCTGCCCAATAAGGATTTATTCCTTGTGTTGCAGCATCCACATACTGTTTAGTTGCTGCGTGTAAATTTGCTGTAGGGTTAGAATGTAGCGTTAAGAATCCAGTCATTGTATCGCCGGATTTTAAAACGTTATTTGTTGCAGTTGTAGCAGTTGTAGCATTACCTGTTAAGTTTGCTGTAATTGTTCCTGCACTAAAGTTTCCACTTGCATCTCTTGCCACTACCTTGCTTGCAGTATTTGCACTTGTTGCATCCACATCAAATTGTCTCGATGCTAACCCGTCATAACTTGTTCCATTAAGATAAGCACCTGGTATGAGATCTGCTACTGCCGGAGACCCCCAATAAGGCGCACCTCCAGTGCCGCCGGTATGCAGTATTTCACCTGCGGTTCCTGCAGGAAGCAACGCAGTTGCTCCAGACGCAGTCTGGTAAGCAAAGGAGCCTGCGGCTCCGCCCGCGATATTTGCAGCGGTTGTTGCTAGAGTGGCTGTATCAGCGTTTCCTTGTAAACTACCTATGAAAGTATTAGCATGGACATTATCCCATTCTAAATTAGATTTTCCTAAATCAACATCTCCATTAGTTGTTGGAACCAGTGCACCATTGGCTCCTGTTCCTGCCGTTACCGAAACATCAGGAGATATAATTTTTATAGAAGAAGTATCGGTTCCATCATCTACTGTAATTGTTAATTGTCTAGTGGCTGTTAAACTGGAGTTTGTTCCTGATGACGCAATGGTTAAATTACTGTTTACTAAAATATTTCCAACTACTTCTAAACTTATGAGGTTGCCTACCTGCTGTAAATTACTGTTTATAACATTTGTTGCTAGAGATATCCCTGTCAGTGTATTTGCCGCTGCTGGAACTGTAATGTCATCCTGTCCATCAAACGCAACACCGTTGATATTTCTCGCTGTTCTCAATTTTGTTGCACTGAAAGCATTACCACTTAGGCTAGGTCCAACAAATGAATTTGCCTGTATTACGTCAAATCTTGAAGTTCCTGTTGTGGCAGTTACATTACCGTATAATTCTCCTGAAAGATTAGCAGTGATTAGTCCTGCTGCAAATCCTCCGGCTGCATTTCTTGAAACAATTGTTCCTATGCTGTTTGCCGAAGTTGCATTAACGTCCCATGTAATATCGCTGCTACCATTAAATGAACTTCCTGTAATGTAATCTCCCGGTCTCAACGGTTCTGTTGTTGAAGAAGTTATCGTGATGTCTCTGGTTCCATCAAATCCGGTTCCATTAATTTTTCTAGTTGTTTGTAATTCTGATGCCGTGTCAGCATTTCCGTGTAGGTTACCCTTAATAAATGTATTGCTGTTTAGTGTAATTCCTGCATCAAGTTGATCAAATCCTGCTCTCGTGTTGGTAGATCCTAATCTAAATGGAACTCCTGTAACAATGCCAACGACCGTGCCATCGACCGTTAGTTCTATCGCGGCATGATTAATTGCTGTGTCCGATACCAAGGTTGTGCTTCTTGCTCTTGTCGTATCAAACCCTTCAGCCGTTTCTGGACCTATGAATACCCAACCTGAACCATTATAGGTATGCAATGTATTGTGTGGTGTCTTTAACCAAAATGCGCCTGTTGGAGGATCAACTGGTGGGGTTCCGGACAGTTTTGCCGCTCCAACCTCTACCCACTTATCACCGTCCCAAACTTTGATCACATTTACATTAGTGTCAAACCATAATTGGCCGGCTATTGGTGTTGATGGGGCAGTGTTGTGTGCAAAATTTTCTAATAAAAACAGAAAGTTTTCATTCTGTGCTTCACCATATCCAATATAATTTCTACCAACAAGTGTAATACTGCTGTCATTGTTTACGGTAGCATCCTGCAACGTTGTAAACGCTGTTCCGTCTGTCTTATTAATTACGTATGCCATCTAACGCTCCTAGTTTCCTTACGGTAATACAACTTCTGAAACAAATGACCAAGCACCTGCCGATAGTTGGAAAGTCTTAATTACTCTTGTTGTTGTTACAACCGGAGCAGGCACTGTTGCATTTGCTATTGAAATGTCAATAAGAGCAGGTGCAGTTCCGGTCGGTGTTACAAAATCAGCCGTCTGCTCAGTCACTAACGGATTGATGCTTAGGCTTCCTGTTGAATTACTAATAGTTGTGCAAAGTATTCTTGCAGTAACACCGTTTCTATATTCCGCTGGTGGTGCAAGATTTGCTAGAATCTGTGAAGCAATATATGTGTTTGGTTTACCATCCGATAAATCCATAGAAAATGCTAGACTTCTAGTTTCTATGACGTCATCAACATATTCCTTGCTTGCAGCATCTGTTTGATCAATAGGATCGGCCAATCCAGTAATTCTAGGACTGCCAATTAATGCAATATTACCAGTTCCATCTGCTTCTAATTCTAGATCATCATTATTTGCAACTGTTTCAATCTTGTTATTTTCTAACCTTAACTGTGTTACCGGAGGAGCACCAGGTCCGATGTTAACCACGTTCTGTGTTCCAAAAGAAGTAACACCTGGAATGCTAGTAATTCCACTTCCTAATGAAGTTTCGTTAATTACTGAAACACCATTAATCTTAAATTCTTTTCCTGATCTTAGATTTATATCTTCTGAACTATTCCAGGCTTTGCCTTTTAGATCAGGTCTTCTACTTGCAGCAGCCGTATCTACATCAGCCCAAACAAAAATATGATCATAAAGATCATCTCCCGAAGCGCCAACTGTTCCTCGTAGTATGATTCCACCGCCATCTGCAATACTGTTAGAATTAGTTACAGAATTTCCGGTTTCTGCCATAACAATATTTTTATTTTCTACCGTTAGATCTTCTGTTTTGATTGAAAGAACTTCTCCATCGTCAATGGTCAATGTTCCTCTGATAATGGTGTCTCCTTTAATTTCGAGACTACCTCCCATAATAACATTACTATCGGTATATGGCTCATAAATTTTTACTGTTCTGCTCGTAGCATCTACTACCACTGCATTTTCCTGTAGCAGTCCTTTTCTAACGTTTAATACAAGTGTCTTATCTGAGGCGGAGTTAGTTAAAAATACGTTACCATTGCCGTCAACATATAAGTTACCTTGGTCACCTGCTCCAAACACTACTCCTAAATTGGTATTAATTCTTACCTGTCCTGCAAATGAGTTTGAAGTATCTCTTCTAGCATATGTTGTTGCATCAATGCTTCCGAGTTTTTCTGAGTTTGTTGCGGTAACATCGAATTTCATACCAGAAAGCGTTCCTTGATTGAAGCCTGGGTTAATATCTCCGCTATATCCTGCTATTGCATTCTTAGGTGTAAATGCATCCTTTGAAAAAATTCCTAATAACACTCCGTTATTGTAAAGAGAAGTTATTACTCGTGTTTGGTTAAGACTATCTAAGATACTAAAAACTTGTAATCCACTCAATCCTTGTGCTTCTGAATAATCAGGTCCTAACAGAATTGTGTTTTCACCGTCAAAGAAATATAACTGCTTCTGTGTATCGTTGAACCAAAGATCTCCAACTCCTAATGTGCTTGGTTGTGTTGCTGAGATCGTAGCAGAACTTACAGGAACAAATGCTGTTCCACTATAAACTTTTAATTTATTTTCAGTTCCGTCAAACCAAATTTGTCCTTTGATAGGATTTACTGGACTCGTTGTTCCTGAAAAATTTTCTAATAATTTAATAAAGTTTTCATTTAGTGCTTCCCCAAAGCCGCTGTAGTTTTTACCAATAAGAGTAATATCAGTTGATAGTGTATCAACTTGGCCATCTGCTACTGTTGCTATAATTGTTCCATCTGTTTTATTAATCTGATAAGCCATCTATTATGTTCCTATTGTTTCGTATGCTGGAGGTCCAGATCTAATTATGTAATTTAATGTTTGGAAGGGGTTCATTATACCTACCGGTTGTCCAAGTGTAGCATCTGATGGTGCTTTGATATCTCCACTGTTAGGCAAATATTTTGCTTCACCAGGGTTATTTGGACCAAACCCTGGAACTGTTTCCGGTCCCGTTCCTGCTGTTGTTCTTCTAAATCCATAAAACTGATTACCATCAGCATCTAACATGTCGTGTTGGTGATCAGGAAGATTAGTTAATGTAAGAGTAGTTGAACTTGAACCGCTTGTTGCAGCCAATGTTTCTGCTTCTGTTCCTGATACTCTTGCTGGACTCGGAGTTCCTCCACCGCCGTCAACAAATCCAGCAGCGTCTGTTGGAACCTGTTGGTTGTTATCCATATTATGCTTACCTAAAGGAAATCTACCTCGTAGGTCTGGAAGTCTAAAAGTTTTTCCATTAGCACCATTTAGTGCAGCAGATGTATTGTATCTTGTTCCAATTACATCATATAACTGTTGATATTTTAAAATTTCTGTTTCCGAACCGTCGCATAGCAAATAACCATATGGAGCACTTGCTCCTGCATACGGCATGATAGTTCCTATAGGAACTCCTAGATCTCCTACAAATGTATCTCTTGATTGCTTTAAAAGTCCTGAGCTTCCACCTGATTCTAAGGACGCTCTATAAACTAATACTTGGTCTTCTCTTAATGAAACATTTGGCGTTGGTTCTGATTTACTTTTAATAATGTTCGCTGTAAGTTGTGTATTAAAAATCTTACTATAACTTCCAACTTGTCCATCAAATTGTAAAGCAGGTGCAATCACGTCTCCTGTAATAGAAAAACTTGTAACATTTTTTAAGTTTGTTGCAGTATTTGCATTACCCGTAATATTACCGCTAATTGTTCCTTCAATTTCATCTGCTTTAATTTTCTTCGCTACAATATTGTTCCAGCGATTTGATGTATTACCTATATCGTATTGATCGCTAGCGGAAGGTATTATATTAGTCGTTGTTGTAAGTCCAGAAACTGTAAGTGTGGTTCCAACTCTTAGATTTTTAGATATAGCAACGCCGCCTGCTGTTCTAATACTTCCTGTTTCTAAGTTAATAGAATCGTTTGTGTTAGTTACAACCAAAGCGCCAGTTAATCCAAAATCCCCATCTACATCTAAAGTTGCTTCAGGAGAAGCAACATTTATTCCTATTTTATTATCAAGCACACGTAAAATTGTGCTAGGAACACCGTTTCTGTTTATCTGTAAATCTAAAGAACTACCTGCTGCTGAATTATAAATTTTTGCAGAAGTTGCTGATGTTGTTAGTGTAAAATTATTATCGATACCAATAACTAAACCTTGGTTATTTCTAATATTAAAACTTTCTTCTGTTGTATTAACCGTATCACTTCTTAAAAATTTACTTGCTGCAATTTCTTGACCTGATATATTAAGAGCATCTGCATTTTTAGCAGTTCCTAATAACTTAGGTAAAAATCCGCCTAAGAATATTCCAGAAAAAGTTTCTTCCTCGTCAGCATTTGCTGCGGTTGCAATGTTGATTCCTGAAAAAATTCTATCAAATCCTTGTATTTGAATTTTAGGAGTAAAAGTATCCTTAGAAACAATCACAACAGGAATATCTGCAATATAAAATATTAAAACATTTTTATCAAGGTTATCTTGATCGATAATTTTTTCAACTGCTGGTCCATAACGTAGACCGTCGATAGCACTTTCACTAGGTCCTACCAATAACCATCTTGTTCCTGTATAAATTCTTAACTGTTGATTTGTTGTGTCAACCCATAGTTCTCCAATTTTTGAAGTTTCGACACTAGGTTCGGTTGGTCCTTTTTGAATGTTTGATGCTGCTTTCCAATTAGTATTATCGTATAACTGTAGAACACCATTAGTAGTATCATACCACAACTGTCCTTCTACTGGATTCACTGGTTGATTGGAACTAGCAAAATTTTCTAGAAGTTTTAAAAAGTTTTCAGCAATAATTTGTCCATAACCTGTAACATTTCGTCCAGGAAAAGTTAAACTTGTGTCCTGACTAGAAGTATTATCAAATACCGTAATTGGACTCTTGTTTTCGCTATCTGTAAAATTTACAATATATGGCATCTATTATACCTCACTAAATCCAGTTAGACTTTGAACTCTAACTGTATAGTCAATTTGTAGCAACCTGTTTAATGATTTTTGAACAGGATGAAATACTACATGTGTTAATAATTTTCCAGATCCGTTTGGATCATAACTTTTTAAACCAAGTTCGTCAAAAACAAAATTTCCATCTAAATTAACACTGTTATCAAATGCTTCCTGATCGTCTGGTTCTCCATAGTCAAGTAAACATGAAATAATAATGTCACTATATGTTGATCCGCTAATGTGTCTAATTTCCATCTTGTTTCTTGTAGGATCTGTATTAGTGGTTGCATTTTGATCAACTACTTTTGAATATGTTTGATTATATAGGCTTGAATTAATTCCTACTGTATTAGGAGTTAAATATGTAATTAAGCCTGTAGGATCTACAGTGGTTCCGCCTGATCCAAAAATCATCTCATATACTGTGCCAAGACCTTGATTTGATAAACTGTTTACCATTGCCACACTCATATTTTCATAGTGTATGGCGTTTCTTTTGTCCTGAAAAACTTCACCAGATTCTGGATCAAAAATCTTAATATGACCTTCAAAGTGAAATCCTCCTGTTTCATTAACAGCAGGCTTATTATTTTGTTCTTTTTGTGTATCTTTTGGCATAGTTTTCTCTTCGGTTTTCATAGTGTATTTATTCAGGTAATCTGGTTGACTTAGCAGCAATGAACTGACTAATCGGTGATTCATTCGCTAATAAGGTTATTCCAGTGGTTACCGTTGTTTCTCCTCTATCATACCAGCTCTTTCCTTGGCGTTTAATTATGGTAATTCTAGTTCCTGCTGGTGCCAATTCTGTTAATCTTACATATGGATTCACTCCGTCGACAGAAAATTCTGCTTCAACTTCCTTGTCGCCTGCTGGACTTGTTGCTCCTAATGTTTCGTCAAACACTACTAATGGTGTTTTTCTTAGTCTTCTTCCTCCCACAAACACTTCGATTGTATCGCATCTACTGTATCCTGTCGGAATAGTTGTAGTATTCCAAGTTGTTGTGGCTGCGAGTGGAACATAATCTAAAGGACCGATCAATAAACTACTACCGTCACTAACAAAATCTGTTCTCTCCTGTGTCTCTGTATATGGTATATTTTCACTAATGCTTAAATCTACAACATACGAGCCAGCACTGTGCAGTTCTTTAATTGCAGTTCCTTGCACACCTCTTCTAAGTTGCGTTAAAGTATTTCCTGATTTTTCAAAATATTCAATTCTTTCGTTATTAATAACAATTACACCAGGAATATTTCTTTCCTTTATAGGATTAAACAAATTAGAACTATTTGTAAGTGTTATTTCTGTATCATAATAATTTAAATCATTTGCTAGTTTTACCTCTGTTGTAACATATCTTTGGAATCTATATATGTTTAACATATCTTTATTCACTTCGTATGCACTAGGAAGTCTAAAAACTTCAGATCCAAACGATACTATGGTGATCAAATCATCCACTGAAGTATTGTTTTCTATATAAACTACACCTCTAGGTAGTTCAACTCGATAGTCAATATCTTGTTTTAGCCTTTGACCATTTAAATATACCCAAACATAACTTGCTGATAATGGATTGAACGGAAGTTCATATACCACCTTTCCTCCTGTTACTTCATCAGATACAATTCTTAATGAAGGATATTCACTAAACCAAGTTACATTAATTTTATCATTTTCTGTTAAACTAACTGAATTATCAATAACTAAATTTCCGCCATCGATTGTATATTCGCTACGTAGATTATTTTCAATCTTAATGATATCTCCTACCGTCAATATTCCCGGCACAATTGTTAATGTTTTTCCTGCACCATCATAAGTATAATCTTGAATGAATGTTCTTTGAATACCATTGACATAAACAGTAACATTGGCTGAAAGAATTGCGCCTGCTGACTCCTCAGGATCTAAACCAAGTATAAATGAGTTGTTTGTTCCATCATAGGTTGCATATGTTGTATCAACACCTCGTAATTTTGTTCCGTCGACATCAACTATCATAGACGAAACAGAACTTTCTCTGTTAAGTTGAACAAAATTATCAAGATCATAACTTCTTGTGCTACCATCATGAACTATTGTTTGGTTGTTTACCCTAACAACTGCTTCTAAACTAGAATCAACATCGGTTGCTGCACCTAAACAGACAATTTTAATTGTAGATCTAAATGTTGGTTTATTAGCAAATTCAATCAACGTTCTATTTTCTGAATCAACAACACCAGAACTATTCTTAAATATTACATCTGTATCAACTCCATTAACAGTAACAAATACATTTGTCGTTTCATTATAATTTGCATTAGTTAAAAACAATGATGTATCGCCGTCTGCTAAAAATTCTTGATAATCTAATATTGCTACACCGCCGATGCCTATAGATAAAATTTCTACAATGCTATCTGCCACTGGCGCCGTATTAAACTCAACTGTATTGTTAATAAGATCAACCGAATAATTTGTAGAAATTAATTGTCTAATTCCATCTACATACACAATTACAGATTTATTTTCTAATACATTTTGACCAATATCAAAAGTAATTGTAGATCCATCTGATTTGCTAACTTTGCTCAATAATGTTGAAGCACCACTACCAACTGTATTGAAAACTTTTATGCTGAGACTATCTAATATCTGTCCTGGAATATTTTCTTCTGGTGCTGGAACTTGATCAGGTCCTATGTATGTCCCGCCGTCGATATTGATGTCTTCGGCATTTGTTCCTGTTGCTGTTACATAGGCTCCTTCGACTCTTGATAATGTTCCGCCGGTAATATTTGTATCAACAATGTTAGGATCATTAATTGTAACCGATCCATCGCTTTCAACCGGACGGAAAATTAATATATCTCCGTCATTGACTGTGATATAGATACCTATATCCACAATATTGTTTGATCCGTCACCTATAAATGTAGGCATTTGAGCGTGTGGATTCGGAGAAGTTGAAGAATCATTACCGCTAAAGAAATACGGATCGTCAATTCTAACAATCTTAGGAGACTTAACTTCTTCTGAATATTTTAAATTATCAATAGTTGGTAGTTGCTCTTCGCCTGCACGTTTTAGATAAACATTTATTTCTTGTCCGTTAGCCGGAACATAAGGTAATGTCACAAATTCGGTGCTGCCATCACATACGTGATAATAGTCTGAACTAGATTCTACACTATCCCAACTGTCTGTAAACCAAGGAAGTGCATCCCAACCACCCGTAACATCAAATGTTGTTCCTTGAATTTGAACTCCACCAAAGTCAATTCCAGTCATAAGTTGGTTTAATTCTTTACCTATCATTCCAGAGGTTGGATTATAAATCTTATTGATTCTATTTACACTATCATATATTTCATCATTTTTATCATAAGTGATTTTAATAGTGTCGCCTGCTTCTGGTGGAAGTTTAAATATTATTTTACCTTTTAATAAGGAAAAAGTATCAACTGAAGATTTATACAATGAAATATCATATTCATTTCCTAAAACAAGTTGATTATTTTTAGTAATACTAATTTTTGTCTTGTCCCTAGTTGGGGCGTATTTTAGATCAAAAATAGCAGTTGTTCCCGAAGCAATGAATGTTTGGCTATCTGAAAATTGAGAATATAATCCTTCTTTCGAAATTCTATCAAATTTTACAGAAAGAGCAAATGTTCTAGGTTTAGAATTTCCAAGAATCGGAACGGCTTTGGCAATATCAGTTGAAGTTCCATTTCCTCCTACTAATGTAACTGTAGGAGTTTTAGTGTATCCGCTGCCTTGATCTGTGACTCTTATTCCGGAAACCTTACCATTTGAAACAAACGCAGTTGCCTTGGCTCCTGTTCCGTTACCTTCAATAACTACTCTAGGTGAAGATACGTAACCCGAACCGCCCGATGAAATGTTAATTGAAATGATTCCGTAACCAATATTATCTGCCCACCATTTCCATGGATATTGATTTATTTCATCACTGTTATTATTTACAATGATATTTTTGCCCTGCGATAGGTTATAGACTACTGGTAAATCAAAATCAGTTGTGCCAGAGTAATTTGTATCAGTATTATTATATTTGCTGATATACTCTCTAACGGTAGTTCTATAAGGTTTAATTTCATTTACATAATCAAGATAACTTGTAAGACTATCATTTTTATATGTAGGTCTTTGATCAAGCTCTCCGACATTATGTGTTGCATTTAAGAAACTAGTTTTAAATGCCCAGTCAACATATGTCTGTTCATAGAAAACATATCTTACACTTTCAAAATACAGATAATTCCACTCAACAAGATAGTTTCCAATTAGTATATCTTCCTTAACGGCCTTAAAGATATTTCTTAATTCTTGTGAAGGTTCAATATCATATAAATCAACGTCGAAAGATCTATTATTATCAAATCCTACTCCACTTGTAGCAATATCATATAAATCTGTTGATAGAGCAATAGTTCCTCTATATCTGCCAACTAGCTCGTAATTACCTAATAGTTCTAATGACGATTCTGCTATTTTTCTAAATACTGCCCAACCGCCAGATCCGTATTCTTTAATTCTAAGTAAATCACCTATGGCTACTTCTATAGATGGTTCAACTGATACATCTGAAATTTCTTTAATTATTCTGGTTGTCGGTGAATAGCCTGTTTTCCACCAATCAATATATGACCAATACTTAGTTGTATCAAACCCTTGTGATGCACTTCTAAAGAAACTCTTTCTAATATCATCCCAAGCATAGATTGACCAGTAATTGTTTGCTGTTGAATCTGAATTTACAAGAACACTAAATCGTCTTGCAATTGCTTCTGCATAACTGTATTTTTTACCCTTGTTAGTAACTGCAACAGCAGTAATTCTACCCTGACTATCAATGTGCGAAATAGCAGTTGCACCTTCTCCGTCACCAGTTATTGTGATACTAGGACCTAGATAAACTCCAGGAACTTCAGGATCAAATAATTCAGTAGGCTTGTAACCAAATCCCGGGTCTACAATTGTAATCGAACTTACTTCATTATCAATTACATTAACTGATAATACTGCTTGCTTTACTCTAACCGTTCCTACGGTTTGTAAATCTTGATAGGTATCAACCGAGGTATCCCACAATTGTAAAGAAACATTCGGAGAAGGATTAATTAATGATAAATTCTCAAAATTAATACTATCTGCAAATGCTTCTTTAAGTAAAACTTTATTAACGTGCTCGATGAAAATTTTCAAAATAGGCTTTCGATCAATAAACATGCTCTGTCTAGGTCTATATGATACACCATACTTTTGTTTTTCAGGAAGATCAGGATCCGGAACTCTGTTACCTTGACTATCGTATCCTACTAAACTATCTAACCATTTAGTTTCTAATTTTTGTGCAGGTATACTATTTTCGTCACCTTCGGTTAATAGTTGGTATTCGTTATGAACATTATTAATGAAATTTGTTGTAGTATAATATTCAATATTTAATATAGAAGTATCCTGATTTACAATACTTGTATAATTGTAAAATAGTATCTTATTGGCGTCTGCAAGGGCAACAAAAGTATTACCAAGACTAGAAGGATTAGAAATAAGAGATGCAACAGATGATGCTGACTCTGTTCTTCCTGTAGTGTTTGGTATTATAGTTTTATTACTAACCCAATAATAGTATTTTGTTTCTGTGGGTTCACCTGTTAACACATTATAAATTACTTTAGAAGAATATACAGTATCATCATTATACAAAGGTTGTCCTGAGATTCCAATTTGTAATCCTTCTGTAGTGTCTGCTACTGCCGACCATTCAGACGGTAATAATTTTGATTCAACCCATTCATAAACATCAATGCTGGCTCCTTCTGCTAGTCTACCCCAATTAGATAATCTATATGCAGTATCCCCTTGTTCGTAATATAACCACTTAGCAGTTGAAAGATTCCACCATAATTTTCCGACATTTTTTTCATACCATGCAATTTGAGGATCTGTCGTAACTCCATCAATACCATTTGTATATACAGCAGGATCATATAAAGTTTTATAACTGATATTTCTTTCTGCTGCCGCTAAAACTTTGAGTTTTGCTGGATCTACAATTTCTAAATCCTGAATCTTTACATCAGAGTTAGTATCGTATAAACTTACTCGTTTTACAAATTCATTTCGAACAACAGGCGTTTGTGAACTGATTACAGTTAAAGGATTAACATTAGGATCTTTTCTAAATAATCTAATTGTTCCCGTTCTATCACCATCAAATGCTATTGTGTTACCGTGCGGTGCTGGTGCAATGTAATCAGGAGAACCTACAACAATAACATTTCCTGCACAATCTATACTAGATCCAAACGATTCATTCAATGAAAGATCTTCGTCTAATCTTTCAGATAAGAAATATGTATTATCTTTTTTCTCAAATACATAAACTGCTCCGGCATATCCTGTATAAGCATTAAATCCTGTTTGGCTCTCATCAAATGTTGTTTGAGAATTATCAAATCTTAATGGTGAAGAATATGGTGCATTCTTAGCACCTATGACTATCTTTCCGGTATCTGGAGAAATACACAAGCTCTGTCCAAAGTATTCGTTTGGATATTGATTAAAACTTTCAAGTTTTTGTTTTAATCTAAATCTCTGTTGTGTTGAATCCGATTCATACTTAAACACATATGCACTGCCCTGATTTTGATAATTTTTATCTGCTTCTGGGCTTGAAATCACAAGTGTATTTCCTGACCAATCTAATGCTAACGTGAAAGCAAATTTATCACCACTGCTTATCGTTTCAGTAGTATCTAGGTCACTTAATTCTTGTAAACTATCTGCTGTAATTGTTTGAATAAGTTTATAACCAGTAGTTTCTTTTTTGTAGACAAATGCCTTACCAACCGCTTCAGATGTGCTATCTCCTACTGGTATCCAAGGTAGTCCGTCTTCTGGGGACTGTCCATAACTTCTAATACTGCTATCAGGACCAACTGCAAATGCTCCTTCATTAACTAACTGATGATAGCCACCTTGATATTTTACAACATCATTTTGTGTATATTCGTAATTTGCTTGCCAAGGTCCTTTATAATTGTTAAAGAACTGACCGTCAGCATTCGGTGCTCCTACTACTAGAAAATCACCTGCATAATTTAAATCTAACGAATTACCAAATAAGTCTCCTTCTTTAATTAATTCTGCAACTTGATCGTCTGTGAGTAATCCGCCGCCTAGAGTCGAACCGTCGTCTTCAATGGCAATACTCTGTGGTAGAGAAAAACTAGTATTTGTAGGTTCTAATCTGATCCAATCGTTAGAGTTTACATCAATGCTACTTCCGTCTCCAGCATTGTCAGAAAGTGCTTTCCAAAGATATCCTTCATGATATACTACACTATCTTTAGGATAATAAGTTTCTTCTAATACTACACCGGTTCCAATTCCAGACTGTGTAGCAACAAATTCTCTTCCCACTTCACTAACTTCAGCACCGATATCAACAAAATCTGTTGTTCCAACTTCACTAATTGTATATGTTCTACCCGGAACGATATCAACTGCATCTATCAAACCACCATTGCGATATTCACCCCTGTAGTTTTCGTTATGATCAAATACCCAGCCAGCACCTTTAATATTTTTGTAAAGATAAACTTTTCCTCTTATTTCGTTGTTGCCCGGAGCAGACACTACCATGTAATAATCGTTTCCGTTTTTAGAAATGCTTACTTTCTTTCCAAAGTATTTGTCACTAGCAGGAAATGGGCTGATAAAATTATCAACTAAGTTCCATTGCTGTGCAGAATACTCATAAATTGAAATCATTCCTTGCTGAGAATAGCCATCATTATTGCTTCCTGATTCTAGTGCTTGAACATTATTTGTTAATGTCCATTCATTACTGTATACATTAATAGAACTACCGTCGCCTATAATTTCTGTAGTTGCTGTCCATAAGTTACCAGCATATAAAACAATGTCTCCGGATGCATAATTTGCATTAGGACTGTAAACTCCTTGGTAATTTGATCTAACACCACTAGCAGCAGGAGATCCAATTACTAACCATTTGTAGTCAGGACTGATTGCTAATTCCTCTCCCCAAGATCCTCTTACTGAATCAACTAATTGAGGAAGAGGTTGTAATATTTGTTTAAGTTGTAAATGATTACCTTGTTCTACATAACAAACTACATAGCCACTCTGAGGCATAGATGTTATTGTTTGTTTTTGCAGGTCAGCATAAAGAACTTTAGTTCCGATACTTCGTGGTTCTGAAACACCGAAATTATCAACTAACTTCGGAAAATATTGAATGTTCTTTTCTACAACTTCCCAAAGACCTTGTGAATTTTTATCAACAAATAGTTTTCCTTTTTGTTTTAATAAAGCAACTGTTTCAGGATTAATACTGTCATAATTTTCATATCTTGCTTCTTCGAAGAGTAATGGATATGATATTGTGCTTACATCAATAGTTTCAGTCGGATTCTTACCTTCTATTTCAAAAGTTACTGTTCTGTCTGTGACTGATTTAATCTGATAAATTCCTTTAAAATCATCTAGAGATTCAGGTATACCGATGAAATCATCTATTGCTAAATTATGATTCTTTTCGAATCCAACTGTAACAGTATTTGCTTCTGTAGAAATTGTGCTAAAAGGCAAATCAACAATATATTTTGCTCTTAAAACAGTCCATTCTTGTTTATCAAATGTTATCCAGATATGAGAATTATTCGTTATCAAACTAATATCTAGATTTAAAATATCTTCTCTAAATTTAACTGTAAATTCAGTTTGACCTACTTTAACATACCCTGCTGTTCTATCAGGCAACGAATTTACAGTTGGATTAATATTTGTTGTATATGGTGTTGGAGCATAATCAAAATCTTCTTGTGCTACTCGATAATATCTATCAATAAAGAAATCATTTTTATTTTCTACCACAAGCACAGGTTGAGGATTCATCTTAAACGAATCAGTTTTTAATTTAAGTTCGATATTATATGCTTGATCAGTTCCACCAAACTCTCCTACCTTAAACGCCCATTCTTCGCTTAATGTTACACCTTGACCTTTTGCTCGACCGATTTTATCAAATAATTTTGTGACTGCATTACTAGTTCCTTTTTCTCTAATAAACCCTTGATATAATCTTAACTGTGTAACTTCGTCTTCTGCAAGATTCTGTAGATATTCTCTAGATTGATAACCAATAGTATGTCTAGAAAGTTCTCGCTGGCTCTGGCCTAATCCTTCTGATGTAACATCAAAATAATCACCCATCTGATTTATTCTATAATCATAATTAGGTATTAATTGCTTGACTGGATCAGAATCTAAAATAGTCCATCTGTTATCATTAAAGTTTGCCTGACTTGTATGATTTTGTTTGCTAGTATATCTTTTAGATTTATATAAAACAATATCTCCTAGTCGATAATCTTTATATGGCTGCCAAGCATCAATTGTTACATTATCGAAAATAAAACCTGGGCTAGTATAATCTCCGTCCCAATCAACTGTTCTAAACCCGATTGATTTAATTCTTTCTTGTCTGTAACCCGTTGGCTTACTAAAAATAACATCGTTGAATACTGTTTTATCGTTGAAAACCGTTACGTGTTCTTTAAGAACATAGTTAACCTTTAAATAATATATTCCAGCGGTGGTATTAGTGGTTTCGATTTTAATTGTTTGATACGATCTCATAACATTTATATTTTTAATATCCAACGGCTCTCCGTTGTCTTTTAAAATATTATAATCATAAAAACCGTCCAATAGGTTATCACCGACACCGACTTGCTTTTTAATTTCTAAAGATACTGCTCCAGGACTTAAAGTTAATAACGAACCTTTGGCCCAGTTTTGTTGTGTCCAGAACATAAATTCTTTGCTGGCTGTAACAAAGTCTTGCACTACTCTATTTTCAGGACTATAATTTTCAAATACAAATCCTTGTGATTGTAGCCATGCCTGATACCCTAACAGAAAATCCACAACATCTTGAATTTGATATAAAACTGTTCCGTAACTTAACTGTTCAGTATTAATTGTGTTAAACTGTCTTCTTCTTTGTGCCACTGTTGCGCCAACAGATGGCAATTCTGGAAGTTTTCTCCACTGGTTGGATTCAAAAGTTTCGGAACTTGTATGTGTTTGTATTGCTCTATAAAAAGCATCTCTGTATTCTACAATTATTCCATTATTATAATTTTTTCCAGGTTCCCAATATGTAAATCCTTCACTTACACCGCCAACTGAGATAACAGGATCTTTCTGATTTATAACTGGAGCAAAGTAGTTGAAATAAGGATTAACATCATCATATCCAGTAACTATCCATCCTCCATCAGTTTTTTCTAAAATAACACCACTATATGTTAAACTTAATATAGGAGAACTTACATTAAAGATAATATCATAATTTTCATTTGGTATAAAAATACTTGAACTTGAAGAATTTGGATTTTTGCTGTCTAATAGATATTTTTGCTGTTGAGTATCAACAAATCCTGATAGTCTAGAAGTTAATCTTACATTAATATTACCAAGCATTTCTTGTGCATCTAATAACGATCTTCCTGATGCTTTAATATAAGATGCCAGATAGTTTGCTAAACCAGAAGTTTGTAAACTTCCAGTTACCGGTAACTGTAAATCTTTCTTTGTTAACAGAATATTTGTTTGCCTGTCAACTATTTGATTAACCGCATTTCTTTTAGTATTTGACCTATCAAAATTTGAAATAATAAATTCAAAAGGTCTTAGTAAACTTAGTGCAATTATTTTAACAAAAGGAAATTCAGAACTAGATCTGTATGCATATTCGACAGGATTAATATCACCTAATTTAAAGTCTCCTTTATTATTAATTAAAGTAAAACCTTTTGCCAATCCTGATTCTAACGGACTTAATAACTTACCATCTTTATCAACTGGAATGTGTTCAATTATAGATGGTCTCGCATATCTGTCATGAATACCAGCACGTTCACCGTGTCTAACTCTACCGTCTCTGATATCCTCCCAAAGAATTAAGTTACCACTTGTATAAGGTGCTACACCATATTCTTTGTCCCACCAAGTTGGCTTTTCACTAAAACCTAAAATTTCCCAAGGACAACGATGTGGTCTATCTGTATCATAAAACCATTGATATACTCCTCTCCAATAGCCTGGTAGATTAGCAGTTCCATCTGGAGTTGACATATTTGAATAGGTGTATGTAAAAGGTGCACCTTCTTCGTAATACGTGTTTGTTGTATAAGATAGATTGGTATTTGCTACCCATCTTAAAAACTCTTGATTGGTTACAGAATCTTGTTCTATTTTGTTAAACAGAGCATTTCCATACCATCCACCAAAGTTTGCATCTATATCAAATACATTATGATCATATTCTTGTTTTATATTATTATAAATTCTATATTCAAGTTCCAATAACAAATCGTCTCTAAAATCACCGTATGCTATTGTTATACTTCCGTCATGTCCTTGAATTACCTCTTGGGGTTCTCTATAGGTATCATCAATAAACTTCATTGGAGTATATTTTTTATACAAACCAATCGAAGTCGGCGTTGGTGGAATATGACATGCTGCTGTAGAAACATATTCTCTAATTTCTATGTAATCTCTTTCAACTAAATCTACAGTTAAATTAACATAACTGAAAGCACTATTAAAATTATAATCTCTACCGTGTAACAGTTGCCTTCCATTAATATAAACATAAACCGCACGTCTGCTTAAGGTAGTTTAATCAAATTGTTCTGAAAGACT
>Ga0222719_10000907_pt1 | contig 29383 bp, 40 predicted proteins | sample C33_34DmetaG_FD_165039 | JGI IMG/M metagenome (GOLD analysis project Ga0222719, IMG submission 165039) | Estuarine water microbial communities from San Francisco Bay, California, United States - C33_34D | ecosystem: Environmental > Aquatic > Marine > Unclassified | place: USA: California...
AAATATATAGATATTCTTTTAGAAGATTATAAATTAATACCTAAAAACTATAACTTAGTAATATATACAGATGATATTGAGGCTGTAAAAATAGCATTACCATCTGCTGATGTTAGAGAATATAAAAGAAATCTTTTTAGATATTTTGATAAGATTTCATTAACATATAAATTAACTAAAGAAAAAAAGAAATCAATTCTTTATATTGATGTTGGTAGATTAAAAGAAGTACCGGCTTTAATATGGAAAATCGATTTAAATACAATAACTGATATTCATTATATGGGACATTGGGGAGATATAAAATCAGCAAATGATTTAGTTAATCACCAAAGTGAATACTTTGAAGATACTTATTGGGATAATATATTAAGTATTTTTAAATCAAATTATGATTTAAATTTAATCCCAACAATATTAGAAAGAGTATTCATACTTCCTTATAATAGAAAAATGAAAAATTTTATAACTATATTTGAAAAACTAAGACCGTTATTTGAACACACTTCATTAACTAAACATAATGTTTATAAAGGAATTGGTAATGGTGAAGGATTAGCAATGGGATATTCAATTTTAGATTCAGATAATTCACTAGTACATTTTTACCAATCAACTAATATAAAAAAACAATTAATATAATGGCATTCTTTGAAGATACAACAAATCAAGAAGTAAATAATTCTCTATGGGTAGAAAAATATAGACCTCGTAAACTAACAGAGTATGTTGGTAACGAACATTTAAAACAAAAGGTAAGTGATTACCTTCAGAGTGGGGATGTACCTCACCTATTATTCTTTGGTAAAGCAGGTACAGGTAAAACAACTCTAGCAAAGTTAATTGTAAATTCAATTAGTTGTGACCATATAATCATAAACGCATCCGATGAGAATAATGTAGATACAGTTAGAAACAAAGTAAAAGGGTTTGCTTCAACAGTTGGTTTCAAAGATATGAAAATAATCATACTTGATGAGTTTGATTACATGACACCAAATGCACAGGCAATACTTAGAAACTTAATGGAAACATTCTCAAAACATTGTAGATTTATTCTAACTTGTAATTATGTTGAGAAAGTTATTAATCCAATTCAAAGTAGATGTCAAACATTTCAGATTGTTCCTCCAACTAAAAAAGATGTTGCAGTACAAATCTCACAGATTTTAGGTAAAGAAGAAATTGCATTCGAACCAAAAGACCTTGTACCTATCATTGATAGTTCATATCCTGATATTAGAAAGATTATTAATACCTGTCAACTAAATTCATCCAAGGGAAAATTAAAACTCGATACAACCTCTGTAATTGATTCAGATATCAAATCAAAAATAGTTGAAATTCTTAAATCAAATGATTCAAAACCAAACAAATGGAAGAATATCAGACAGGCTGTTGCTGATGCTAGAATCCAAGATTTTACAGAACTATATACCTTCTTATATGAAAAGGTAGATGACTATGGAGGTTCTAATACTTCCAATATTATACTAATTTTATCAGAATCACAACACAAAGATGCTTTGGTTGTAGATAAGGAAATTACCTTTATGAGTTGTATCATACAGATAGTTGCTTTATAATGATATGCTCAGAAATAAAGTCATTACTAAACTAGGCAATTATAAAGAAAAAGTTAAAGAAGTTTAATCACTTTTTTAGATATATACAATAGTTATTAACAGATGAATCAGGTTTATATGAACAATCTACAAGACATTACAAACAACGAAAGTTGTGATAGCACTTACACCCCAAACTTAGGGGAATTTACAAGCACAAATACAATACACGAAAATATTAAAATTTACTATGAAATCAGTAACGATGGTTCGTAGTATGCAATTAGTTATGTTTAATTTAATCAAAAATCAGAAATTACAAATGAAAAAACTATTATTAGTTGGATTGATGATGTTATCATCATTTAGTACTTTTGCACAAATTAGTGGGAAAGTAGTTGATTCTGATGGTAAACAACCATTACCAGGAGCAACCATTCTTGTACAAGGTACAGATGATGGAGTTGTTACTGACTTTGATGGAAACTTTACTATACAATCGGCAAACGCAGGAGATATTCTTGTATTTTCATATCTAGGATATGATTCTAAAGAAGTAACTGCGAAAGATGGACTGTTGGTGGAATTACTACAAGGCTTGAATGCACTTCAAGAAGTAGTTGTTACATCAGGAGTAATTGATGTTGCTAAGGTGAGAGAAACGCCAGTAGCAGTATCAACGATTAGAGCAAGTGAAATTGCACTAAAGGTGGGGAACTTAGAATTTCCTGAAATCATGAACAAGACACCTGGTGTCTACGCTACCAAACAAGGTGGTGGTTATGGTGATTCAAGAATCTCTTTAAGAGGATTCGACCAAAGAAACACATCATTCCTTATCAACGGACAACCGGTCAATGATATGGAAAATGGATGGGTTTATTGGTCTAACTGGCAAGGTCTTACTGATGTTGCAAGTGGAATCCAAATTCAGAGAGGATTAGGAGCTTCAAGATTAGCAGTACCATCAGTAGGTGGAACTGTATCAATCTTTACAAGAGCTGCTGAAAAAGAAGAAGGTGGTTCTGTTGCTCAAATGGCAGGGAACGATGGATACTTCAAAACTACTGCTACCTATAATACAGGTAAAAACGAAAAAGGATGGGCTTCATCTTTCTTGTTATCAAGATGGCAAGGTGATGGATATATCTACAACACAAGTGGTGAGGGATATACTTACTTTTTCGCAGTTGGTTATTCACCAGAAGATTCAAAGCACGATTTGAACTTTTCTTTTTTAGGGGCTGGACAATGGCACCACCAAAGAGATGTGTGGGTATCTATTAGAGATTACCAAAACTTCGGTACTGATGGTATCGATAGAAGATGGAACTCAAATGGTGGTACTTACCAAGGTGAAGAATTTTCTATGAGAAGAAACTTCTACAACAAACCATTAGCAACATTTAACTGGGATTACCAAATCTCTGATAACGTTAAACTTGCTACATCGTTATATGGTTCAGCAGGTAGAGGTGGAGGAACAGGTCCAAGAGGTAGAAACTACTACAACTCGGAAACTGATATTTTACCATTTAGAAAAGATTTAACAGAGCACTACTTAGAAGATGGTAGAGGTTCAAGAACTGCAGATGGATTTATCGATTTTGATGCATTAGTTGCATTCCAAACTTCTAATACCGATGCTTATAGTGGTGGTATTAGTGGATATGATGGACAACTTATCGCATCTAATGGATTCAAAGATGATGGTGTAAATAGAGCTGGTCTTATTAGAAGAGCATCTATGAACTCTCATGACTGGGTTGGAGCAATCTCTAACTTAGAAATCGATAGTGGTAAATTTAAGTACTCAATCGGAATCGATTTGAGAAACTATAAAGGATATCATTATAGAACTATAAATAACCTAATGGGATTTGATGGTTACTACTCAACTGGTAACAAGAACTCAGCAGGACAAATTATTAATACTACAATTGATGCTTCTCCATTCCAAGATACTGGAATTAGAGGACCTAAGATTGATTACTTCAACATTGGATATGTTGGATGGCAAGGTGTTAATGGTTTAATTGAGTACAATGATGATGAGAAACTAACTGCAGTATTACAAGCAGGTTTATCTAATCAATCATTCCAAAGAGAAGATTTATTTGACCAACCAGCACTACCATTATCTGAAAAAGTTAATGTAGGTGGTGGATATCTTAAAGGTGGTGCAAACTATAACTTTAATGAAAAATCAAATGTATTCTTCAACGCAGGTTTCATTTCAAGACAACCTCAGTTTGATACTGTATTCCCTAACTTCGCAAACATCGTTAATGATGATTTACAAAACGAAGAAATTCGTTCAGTAGAATTAGGATATGGATTCACATCTTCTAAATTAAATGTTAACGTAAACCTTTACTCTACAACATGGGGTAACAGATTCGTTACAAGAAGTTTATCTAACCAACAAGGTGTAGATGGTTCAGCACAGTTTAGAAACATTGATGTAGTACACAATGGTATTGAATTCGAAGGAGTTTATAGAGCAACATCTAAGTTAACTCTTAAAGGTATGTTATCAATCGGTGATTGGAAATATACTAACGACTTCTCAGCTGAATTGTTTGATGATAATCAACAATCAATTGGTACAGGTACTCTTTATACAAAAGATGCTAAAGTTGGTGATGCAGCACAATTCACTTCTTATGTAGAAGCTGATTACAGACTCGGTAAATTTAATGTAGATTTAGGATATAGATTCGTAGATGGACTATATGCTGATTACTCTATTACTGATTCAGCATTTACTCAACCAGATAATGATGGAGCATTAAAACTTCCTTCATATGGTTTATTAGATGGTGGTGTTACTTTTAATATTGGTAAAGGATTATCCTTTAGAGCTAATGTTAATAACCTATTAGATACAGTTTATATTGCTGAATCTAATTCTAACATTCACGCAACTTCAACTTCAACAACTTGGAATGGTGTTGATACGAGAAACTCAGTATGGTTCGGATTTGGAAGAACTTGGAACGCTTCTCTAAAATACAGATTCTAAAAAAATATAAATAAGGGGGGATTAATTTCCCCCTTTTTTTATTATGGTTATAATTTCTTCATCATACAATTACACAAAAACTCAACTATATACTTTCGTAGAATCATTAAATCAATCAGGTTATACTGATGAAAAAGTTATGGTTGTTTATGATTGTGATTCTTCTACCAAAAACTTTTTAATTGAAAATGGTTGGAAGATTTATGAAAGAGACCTTAATAATATTCAAGTTGTAACTAAAAGATTTCAAGATATATCTGATATATTAAAAAATTATACTGAATATGAAAAAATATTAGTTACAGATTCTCGTGATGTTTACTTTCACAGAAATCCAATATTATTACCACCTTATGATTTATTCGTAGGAATTGATGGTGATTACTCCCTACAAAACAATGAATGGGCCACAAAAGAAATGATGAAAATGTATCCTAATGAATATGATACTATAAAAGATAAACATCATTTATGTGCAGGCGTAGTGTTGGGGAAGAATAAAAATATTATAAATCTATTTGAAGATGTTTTTAATTATACCTTCGAATCAGAATTAAAAGTAAAGAAAAGTACAGTAGACCAAATGGCATTGAATATTCTTATATACACAAAATACAATTACAATATAATAAAAGATGATACTGTAATTAATTTATCATGTACTGAGTGGGATATAAATAAAGAATATGGAATATATCATCAGTATGATAGAGTAGATGATTTCTGGTCAAAAATAAAATCTAAAATTACAAAAAATGTGTTATGAGTAGATTGATTACTTTAGGATGTAGTCATACTATTTGTGAAGGATTAGAAAACCCATCTAAAGATTCTTGGCCATCCATATTATCAAAAAAACTTAATAAAAAACTAATCAACCTTTCAGAAAGAGGTGGTAGTAATAGAACCATTCAACATAATATCTATACATTTGAATTTAAACAAGATGATATTGTAATAATTCTATGGACATACTCCGATAGATATCATTTTTTTAAAGATAAAAATACTCACACTGGTTTAATAAACTCATGGGGAACTGGTAGAAGTGAAACTTGGTTCAAAGAATTTCATACTACCTATAATGAAAAGTTTGATAATCAAACTATCGTAAATCAAGTTAACCTATTTCTCAAAAACAAAAATATAAAATTATACAATTTGCTAGTTTCATCTGAATTTGATTACTACTTTGATATAACAGATTCAAACATAATTGATATTGATTTTACCAAAAAATATTTAGAAAAATACCCAAGAGGAATAGATGGTTGGCACATGGGAGTTGAAGGAAACTATAATTTTAGTATGGATATTTATAATAGTATAATAACAAAAGAGTTACTATGATGAAACCAATAATATTTACAGGTGATTCATTTACATTTGGTGAAGGTTTAGAGTTATATGATGATGCATATAAAAATCATGTAAAATCATTAACTAAGATACCAGAGGTAGATTCCGATGGAAATAAAGTATATTCAAAATATGCAGATTATTACTATTACAATTGGGCAAGATTTGAACCAATGGCAGGGGGAGGTACTGCAGCAAATACTAGAAATAAATTAAGGTTTTCAACCATAGTATCTGAAACATTAGATGTTCCATATTTCTCACCAGGAGAAAATGGATATAATAATTATGGTGCATTAAATTTTGTAAATAGAACATTAAAAACAAACTTACCCTCAGATTTCTCATGTGTCGTTATGAACATGACTTGCATGTGGAGAGATGATTTAGAATACTCTAAGAAATGGTTACATAAAAATTTAAATGTAAATTTTACAATAAATAATAAGCACACAGTTGAAAATTCTAGTTTAAACAGATTTGTAATAAATTGGTTTACTTGGAATCATGAACATGGTAATAAATCGTTTAAAGGAAATGAATCTGAGTACAGTAGAATATTTGGTAGTTCTAACTCCATAGATATTGATAGTGCACAGATACTTCAAAATGAATATAAAACCAACGATAACTTTGAACTAGAAATACAACGTTTAAATTACTATAATATCATTGAAATAATTCAAAAAACAAATCTACCATTTTACTTTATAGGACATTGGGAAAAGTATGATAACATAATATTAAAAAAACTATCGAACGATTCTAAGATAAAAGAAAATATCATAGATAATATAATACCAATTAAAGTAGAAAATAAATTTTACGATAATATTGTATATGAAAATTTTTTACCATATTCTAATATATGGATACATAAAGAATTTCCATGGACATCAAATATGCATCCAACTAAAAAAATGCACGAATATATAGGAAAATCAGTTTCATCTTACTTAAAACAAATATACACATGAAACCAATAATATTTACAGGTGATTCATTTACTTTTGGAGAGGGGTTGGAGTTGTATGATGAAAGATATAGAAGTTATATAAAATCATTAACCAAGATACCAGAGGTAGATTCTGATGGAAATGAGATACATTCAAACGTTCCAAACCATTATTACTACAATTGGCCAAGGTTTGAACATATGTCATATGGAGGTACATCATCTATAATCAGACATAAATACAAATTTCCAACACTAGTTTCAGAAAATCTAAATACTTTATTTTTTTCTAAAGGAGTAAATGGAGGTGATAATATTGAAGCATTTGATTTTATAAATGAAATATTAGAATCAAATTCTAGTGAAACCTTTTCTTGTATAGTATTAAATTTAACTGGTATGAATAGAGATGACTTTCAATCGGGTAAAAAATATTTACTAAACGAACATGGAATTAATTGTAATCATCATTCATTATCTAATTTTATGTATTATTGGTTTAATTGGGATTATAAATTTAAAAATGCACCATTCGAACAACATCCTAACGAATTTAATGAATTTTTTAAAAATACAATATTAATAGATAATGCAATAAAATTACAGCAAATATACGGTTTACATAGTAAATTTGAGTACGATATGCATTTAAGAACATATCGTAAAATGATTAATATAATTAAGAAAATAAATATACCTGTTTATATAATAGGTCATTGGAATGATTTAGATAATGAAATTTTTAAAACAATATCAGAACAAGATGTTGTAGATTATATAAAAAATAAAATTATACCTATTAAGTTAGTAAATACATCATATAATAGTTTATGTGAATTACCTAAAAAAGATAACTTGTGGATATCTGATGAATTCAAATGGACACAAAACAACCATCCTTCAAAAGAATTACATCAAATTATAGCAGATTCAGTAACTCATTTTTTAAAACAAGAATTTTCATGAAACCAATAATATTTACAGGTGATTCATTTACCTTTGGAGAGGGACTTGAACTTCATGATGATAGATATCGTGAAATTGTTTACAAGAAATGTATGCAAATGAAAGACCTAAATAAAACAGGTGATGATTTAGGATATAGATGGCATAAGTGGAGTGATTTTTCAGAAAACATCCTCCCTGCAGGAAAATTAAGATATGAATTATCTTATCCAGCCTTGGTATCAAATTATTATGATACTCTTGGATTTAGAAAATTTTGGAATGGTGGTAGTCAAAGTACCGCAATAGGATTTATAAATAAATGTATAGAAAAATTTGGTAAGGATGAATTTTCAGTAGCAATCATAAACCTAACCTCACCCACACGAGATGAATCAACATATTTATTTGATTTTTTTAAAAACACATTCGATATAGATATTTTAGATTATAGATATGATGATAAAACTATAATATCTTTTTTAAATGAATTGTTCTTAAAATGGGAACATTCTACTGATGGTAAAAAAACATTTACAGAAGAAAAATATTTGTTTGGTCATATAACTTCTCAAATAAATGGAGGTATAAAATTTATCTCTTTAAAAGATGCACAAAAACTACAAGATTTTTTTAAAAATTGGGATAGTTGGATAGAAGGTATTACAAAACTATATTATAAAAAATATATTGAGCAATTAGATAATTTAAATATACCTTATTATTTTATATCTCATTGGAATGAAATGGATGCAGAATTACTTGATAGAATGGATGATTCTGATATAATTAAAAAGATAAAAAATAGAATTATACCTATTTATAAAAACAAGAAAGAAACATCTCTTTCAAAGGAATGGAATACTGATTTTTATTTAGATACTCTATATCCTTGGTGTGATAATCAACACCCATCTAAGTATGGACACAAAATTATAGCAGACTCAATAATAAGATTTATAAATAACTCGAAATGAAAAAGAAAAAAGATTTAAAAGCGTTATTATATCAATATGGTGTAATATATTTTGGAACAGCCTTAATGATGGCTTCTCCTCCAATCATTGATTCAATCTATGGTAAGATAGGAATGATTATTGGACTAATCCTTATAACAGTTCAAACACAAGTAACAAAACAATATAACCTAACTCTATTAAACTTAGTAGGGATAACAGGTTACATATATGCACTTATAACATCTTTATCCTAAATGAGTAAGTTAATTAATCTATTCGGTGGACCTGGTATTGGAAAATCTTCCATTGCTGCAGGTATAACTTACAAATTAAAAAAGAAACACATAAGTTGTAATAACCCTTATGAATTTCCAAAAAGATTAGCATGGGATAACAACATACCAGCTATATCAGACCAATTGTATGTGTTTGCAAATCAACATAGGGGAATTGCTGAATGTTATAATAAAGTAGATTATATAGTAATAGATTCACCAATTTTATTCTCAACAATATATCTTCAGTATTATACAAAAGGATATCCAGCTGAATTTTATGGTGATTCTTTCCATAAAATGGTAATTGATTTACATAACAAGTACGATAGTATTAACATTCTTTTAGAAAGAACAGATGAAGGTGTACATAATGATAACGAAAGGTTTCAGAATTTAGAAGAAGGAATTGCTATTGATAATTTATGTAAAAAAGTATTAGAAGATAATGGAGTTCCGTATCATACTGTAAAAGTAGGACCGAAATCTGTTAAAAAAATCACCAAATTATTAGGATAATTCAAATATTATTCGTATATTAGTAATATAAATTTTAAAACAGATGAAGTACAATCCAAACAAACCCTTAACAGATGCAGAAATGGAGAAACTCGGTAAAGATAACTTTGATGGGTTTCTTGAGTATATTGATACAATGCAAGAATATAAGGATAAAAACTTTAAAAACAAAGTACAGGAATATAAAGAGAAAAAACGAGATACTTTAAGAAATACGGGTATTACAAAAATAAAAACAAATCGTGACCAATGGTTCGATTAAATAAATAAATTATGGCAGATATATTAGGAAAACAACCACAACAACCAAAAGTAGATTTAAAACAAGCCAAAGAAATGGTTTGTACAAGTGATGATTGTAATGGAACTATATTTATACAAGGAACTAAATTCTTGAAATTATCAAGGATAGCAACAGGTCAACCCAAGGATGCAATAATTCCGGTAGAATTATATTTATGTGGGGATTGTGGAGAAATCAATGCTGATTTACTACCAGATGAATTAAAACCAGTTATAACATAATATGGCAAAATCATTATTTGACCACATAAAAGCAATTACATCAGAACAAAACCCAAACTATTGGGAAACCTTAGATGATGGGGATAAGAAAACTTGGAGTAATTATATGATTCATAGATTTCTTTCTATGAACAAAGATTGGATTCAAGTTCTTTCTGAAATACAACCATATACACAAGTATTAGAACCTCAACAACTTTACTTGGCACTTATTGGATTATTACCAAAAGGAAAATACTATCTAAAATATACTAAGGGTAAGAATGATACTAAATACGAAGGGTGGTTAGTAGAACTAATCATTAAAGAATTTACTTGTTCCAAAAAAGAGGCATTAGAATATCTTGATATATTTTATGCAACTAGACCTGGTAGAGAAAATGTAAAGTATATCTGTGAAAAATATGGTATCGATAAAAAAGAAATAACTAAATTGAAACTAAAGGTATGAAAATAGTTCCTTTTGGATGTTCTCACATGGCAACAATTTCCCATGCAGTAGGTGAACTAAATCCAAATTTATGCAGAAAAGTATTTAATTCAGAAATGCAAGGTATCATTGGTGGAAATTCAAATGAAAAAATTATTGAAGATGTCTATCGATTTTCAAATAAATATCAATTAGATTCCAAATTTCATGGTACTACCTTTGGAGGAAATGGACCGCATCCTCAACCACTTTCAAGTGATAGAATCAATTTAGATAATACTGTTTTTTATATACAAACTACTTACACAAATAGATTATGGTTACCAACTACATTAGATTCACACACTAGTTCATTTCATTCAATGAATCTAAATGGTTCTTTACTATATAGAAACAATGAATTCGCTAAAAAAGAACTTAATAAGTTTTATGAAACATATATAAAATATTTTTGGAATCATTATCTTAATTTATTAGATTTATTACAAAAAATTGATATGTTACAAACTTATTTAAAAAGTAAAAATATTCCATTTGTACATATGTTTTGGTCTTTTAGTGGAAATGATAATGAATGGCAAGCATTTGATACTGATGAAACAAATCATAGAGATTTATCTAATATTAAAGAACAAATAAATGATATTCTAACGAGAATCGAATTTGTTAAACCATATGGATACAATACAGTAACCGAATGGACTGATGATTTATTAACAAAAGAAGATAAAGAAAAAGTTCTCCAACAAGATGAAATACATATAACTAAATCATTAGCATATAAGCTATTTGAGAATGTTATATATCCTGAATGTAACTCAAAAATAAGTTCATAAATATTTGGATTTCTCGATTTTTTTTCGTATATTTACATAGTAAATAAGACATAAAATATGGCAAGAGTAAGTTATTCTCAATATGGTATGTATTCAACCTGTCAAGAACAGTATAAGTTAAACTATATTGATAAGTTAGGAACATCCTCAGCAAACATCCACACAATTTTCGGTAGTGCAATGCACGAAACAATACAACACTTCTTAGATGTGATGTATAATGTTACAAAGAAACAAGCACTTCAATTGGATTTGGAGAAAATGTTATATAAACAAATGGTAGAACATTTTACCAAAGAATCTGAGAAGATGGAAGATGGTATGTATCCATGTAAAAAAGAAGAGTTAGGTGAATTCTTTGAAGATGGTAAAGCAATACTTTCATATTTCACAAGTAAATTAGATAAATTATATACTAAGACTGGATACGAACTTGTAGCAATAGAACAGATATTAAATGCTGAGATTAAACCAGGTGTTCATTTCATTGGTTTTATTGATGTACTTCTAAAAGATAAAACTACACAAGATTATATTATCATTGACTTGAAAACTTCAACAAGAGGTTGGAACAAATATCAAAAGAACGATAAGATAAAAACCTCTCAGATGTTATTGTATAAAAAGTTTTATTCAGATAAATACGATATACCTTTAGATAAAATCAAAGTAGAATATCAGATACTAAAAAGAAAGTTATGGGAAGGTGTAGATTTTCCTATACCAAGAATATCTAAGTTTGTTCCTGCTAATGGAAAACCTTCAATGAACTTAGCGTGGAAAGGATTTACTAACTTTGTAGATTCTGTATTTGGAGAGGGTGGTGATATAATACAAGAAGTATTTCCACCAAACAAAGGTAAGCAGTGTGATTGGTGTGAATTCAAAACAAGAAAACTTTGTTCTTTGTGGAATTAATCATCTGTTTTTTATATTTGTATATATTTATATTAAAATATATTAATAAAAACGGAGAGTTATGGCAGAAACAAAACTGACAACAGTAAAAATTGTAAAAGATATTTACTCATCATTCAAAAGAATTTCGTTTGATTCCAACATCACATTACAAAAATTAGTAAATCGTTCTGTACACAAGTACATTAACGATGACGATTTTAAAAACGAAATAAACACTTATGAAGAACTACATATTAGTGGTTCTCAATTTTAAAAGGAAAATACAATGAGTGCAAATGCAAGTGGCCCACAATTAAATTCACTTAGAAACAATTTCAATGATTTAGTTTCTAAAAAGAAAATGGTGGGTAGTACAAAAAGAGTTATCTGGCAATCTAAGCGAAGATATGGAAACATTTAAAAAAATTATTAATTAAGGTTATATGAGTAAAAAGAAGAAAATCCTATTATTATCTGATGATTTAAGAATGTCATCGGGTATAGCAACTGTATCCAAAGAATTTGTATTTGGAAATATGGATAAGTTTGATTGGGTACAATTAGGTGCTGCAATAAACCACCCGGATAAGGGTAAGGAAATTGATTTAGGAGAAGATGCTCGTAGAATTAGTGGTATCAAAGATGCTTCACTTAAAATCATTCCTTGGACTGGTTATGGAGATGCAAATGTATTAAGAGAATTAATCATGAGACATCAACCAGATGCAATCCTACACTTTACAGACCCAAGATATTGGAGATGGTTATACGAGATTGAAGCAGAAGTAAGACAAAACATTCCAATTTTATTTTATCATATATGGGATGATTTACCAGACCCTGATTACAACAGAGATTACTATGAAAGTTGTGATTGGTTAGGATGTATTTCAAGACAAACCTACGGTATCGTAAGTAGAGTTGGTAAATTAGAATCAGAAACAATCAAACCCTTAGAAGATTGGCAAGTGGATTATGTACCACATGGTATTAATGATGAAACCTTTAAACCAGTAGAAGTACCTAAAGAATTTAAACAAAAAATTCTTGGTGATAAGGATTATAAGTTTGTTTTATTTTGGATGAATAGAAACATCAAAAGAAAACAACCATCAGATGTAATTTGGGCATTTAAACAATTCAGAGATGGATTGCCAGAAGAAGATAAAGAGAAGGTATGTTTGATAATGCATACAAATCCAATAGACCAGAATGGTACTGATTTGATAAAAGTTTCTAAAAAGATTGCACCTGATTGTGATATAAAATTCTCAACAGATAGAGTATCCCAATCACAACTAAATTATTTATATAATTTATCAGATTGTACAATTAACATTGCAGGTAACGAAGGATTTGGATTAGTAACTGCAGAATCAGTTATGGCAGGAACTCCAATTATCGTAAATGTTACTGGTGGTTTACAAGACCAATGTGGATTCAAGTGGAATGTTGCCCCATCTAATTTAGAAGAACAATGGGAATATCTAACCGCAGATGATTATGTAGAGATTGGTTCTTTACATGATTGGAGAAAGTGGGAAGATAAAGTAACACATGGTGAGTGGGTAAAACCAGTTTGGTCAAGAGCACAAACTATGGTAGGTTCAGTTCCAACTCCTTATATCATTGATGATAAAGTAGATGTTTATGAAGTTACTGAAGCAATAAAATATTGGTATGATATTCCAAGGGAAGAAAGAAAAAATAAAGCATTAATTGGTAGAAAAGAATTCCAAGGAGAAATGGGATTAAATGCTAAAAACCAAAATAAACAAATGGCAGATGGAATTCTTAAAGCAATTGAGAATTGGAAACCAAAACAAAAGTTTAACGTATATAAAATAAGATAATGAGTAAACCTTTATTAGTATTTCAGGCACCAATAGCAACAAGAAGTGGTTATGGTGACCATTCAAGAGACATTCTCAAATCATTATTTGATTTGGATAGATATGATATAAAAGTAGTACCAACAAGATGGGGAAACACTCCACAAGACCAAATCAATCCACAGACAGAATTTGGAAAAAAGATACTTGAAAATATAGCAACAAATATAGATAGACAACCTGATGTTTTTATTCAAGTATCAGTTGCTAATGAATTTAGAAAAGTTGGTAAATATAACATTGGAATTACTGCAGGAGTTGAAACTACGATTGCACCACAAGAATTTATTCAAGGTGGTAATCAAATGGATTTGATTATAACACCATCTGAATTTACAAAAAATACTTTAGTTAAAACTTCATATGACCAAGTAGATAAGAATACTAAACAAAAAGTTGGTGAATTAAAATTAGAAAAACCTGTTGAGGTTTTATTTGAAGGAGTAAACACAGAAGTGTTTAATGGTAAATGTTCAAAATCTATTTTAGATAATATTGATACCGATTTCAATTTCTTATTTGTAGGACATTGGTTAGCTGGTGATTTAGGACACGATAGAAAAGATGTAGGAATGATGATAAAAACATTCTGTACAGTTTTCAAAGATTTACCAAAAAAACAACAACCTGGTTTAATCCTTAAAACATCACAAGCAGGATTTTCAGTAATGGAAAGAGAAGGTGTCTCAAACAGAATCAAAGAAGTAACAAAACAATTTGGTGAAAACTGTCCTCCTATACATTTAGTATTTGGAGATTTATCCGAGTCAGAACTAAACGATTTGTATAGTGATAAAAAAGTAAAGGCAAAGATAATGTTTACTAAGGGTGAAGGTTATGGTAGACCACTTGCAGAGTTTGCTACAACTGGTAAACCAATCATAGTTTCCAAATGGAGTGGATATACTGATTTCTTACCAGAAGAGAATACTGTTTATTTAGAAGGTGAGTTAAAAGAAGTACATAAATCAGCTGCAAACAATTTCTTATTAGAACAATCAAAATGGTTTAATGTAGATTACTCTAAGGCAGCAGGTCAAATATTTGATGTTTATAAAAATTACAAAAAATATCTAAAAAAATCAGAAGGATTAAAGTCTAATATTAATATTAATTTTAGTTTAGAAAATATGACAAATAAATTAGATGTAATACTTAACAAATATGTAAAGGTACAACAGAAAGTAGAACTTAAACTGCCAGAAATTAAAAAACTATAATGAATGGCTTTCACAAGACAATATAAAGCATTTTTAAGACCAGAAAAGAGAGTACCTCGTTCTCAGATAAGACCAAGAAATATTTATCGTATAACAACTTATCGTGGTGGACAACCTGCAACTAGAAGTGGAGAAGATGCACGATATATCTTTGTAATTGGTATTGTTGCTAATAAAGTTCATGCAATTAAACTTAACCCAATTAGACCTATTGATTTTACTAATTTTATTGGTAAACTTAGAGATAAAAGAATTCCAATAGGTTCAGACCAAGCATTAGAACTTTTATTAAAAAGGTTCTCTAAAGATGGTAGTTCTTTATTTGAATCATATGTTAAGAATAATTCTAAATTATATTCTCGTTCTCTTTCAAATTACAGAACTTATATTCTTGATAGTATTGTAAATGTATATGAGATTCGATTCGAAGAAGATGTACTTAAACGATTATTTAATGAATCTGGTACTACATCAACTCGTAGAGAAATAATTCAAGATGAAATAAACGAAGATACGAATGAAGATTAGTTACGCAATAACAGTCCACAATGAGTTAGAAGAACTAATGAAGTTGTTAGATTTTCTAAATAACAACATTAGAGAAGAAGATGAAATTGTAATTCAGTATGATGAAGGTGGGGTTACTGATGAAGTATTAGAGTTTCTAAAAATCAAAAAAGAACTTCATGGATATACTGTTGTAGGATTTCCTCTTAACAAAGATTTTGCATCATATAAGAATAATCTTAAAGCAAATTGTAAAGGTGATTACATCTTTCAGATAGATGCAGATGAGATTCCACATGAAGTTATGATTGCATATCTACCAGAAGTATTAGAATCAAATCCAGTCGATATCATTTTTGTACCAAGAGTAAATACTGTAAATGGATTAACTCAAGAACACATTCAGAAATGGAGATGGAATGTAAATGAAAAAGGATGGGTAAACTGGCCTGATTATCAAACAAGAATTTACAAGAATACAGAAGATGTATCTTGGATGAATAAAGTACACGAAAAGATTACAGGATATGATACATTCTCAAACTTCCCAGCAGAAGAACATTGGGCATTGTATCACCCAAAACAAATAGATAGACAAGAACAACAAAATCAATTTTATGACACAATTTAAACCATTGGGAGATAGAGTCCTAGTAAAACCAATTAAAAAAGAGGAATCAAAAACAAAGAGTGGAATCATTATATCGGAATCAATGACACAGAACCAAAAAGTAAATGGTGAAGTTATAGAAATCGGTACAGGTATCTTTTCACAAAATGGTGATAGAATACCAATGACTGTAAAGAGAGGTGATGTTGTAATGTATGAAAAAGGACAAGGTACAAATGAAATTAAAATAGATGATGAAAAGTATCTTCTATTTAACGAACACCAACTTATAGGAATAGTAAGTAAGTAATGTTTGTAGAAACTAAAAAAAGAACAATATTAAAAACTTTCAGTTGGAGGATGGTAGCAATACTAAACTCCTTCTTAGTATTAACTGTTAACATAACAGATAACAACTTTTTAAATGCACTTTATATGAACATCACAGGTTTCATTGTGTATTATTTTTTTGAAAGAATATGGAATAAAATAAAATATGGAAAGCAACAACTATGAAAATATTAGTAACTGGAGGAGCTGGTTTTATAGGAACTAACCTCATTAAAAGATTATTACAAGAAGGTCATGAAGTAGTATCATTAGATGATTACGAAACAGGTACCGAAGATAACCATATAGATGGTGCAACATATATAATGGGTGATATTGATTCACTTATGTATTGGAAAGGTGAAGATTTTAATTTGGTATATCACTTAGCAGCACTAAGTAGAATCCAACCTTCATTCGAGGACCCAACAGAATGTTTTAGAGTAAATGCACAAGGTTCACAAGTTGTAGCAGAATGGGCAAGATTAAATGATGTAAAAGTAGTTTACGCTGGTTCATCTTCAAGATGGCATGACCCATTCCAATCACCATACGCAGCATTCAAACACATGGGTGAAGAGATTTTCAAACTATACAGACAAACTTATGGTATCGATGCTGAGATTTGTAGATTCTATAATGTATATGGACCCGATGAAATCATCGAAGGTGATTGGGCAGCAGTAATTGGAATTTGGAGGAGACAAGTTAGGGATGGTCAAAAAATTACAATCATCGGAGATGGAGAACAGAGAAGAGATTTTACTCATGTTATAGATATTGTAGATGGTCTTTATAAAATTGGTACTTCCAATGAAAAACATGAAGATGCATGGGAACTTGGTTGTGGTGTAAACTACTCAATCAATGAAATGTTTGGAATGTTCAAAGAAAAGTTTCCACAAATTGAATCACTTTATTTACCAGACCAAAAAGGTAACTATCGTAAAACTCTAAGAGAAAATAATGATACGTTAGATAGATTAGATTGGAAACCAGAAGATAGATTAAGAGAATATATTCAATCACTATGATAGGAATAGTAGGACAGGGATTTGTTGGTAATGCAGTTTATCAGAAATTTAAGAACTATTATGATGTTCTTACTCATGATAAAGATGATACTAAATCAACATCAACACTAGATAATATGGTTCATTTGTGTGATACCATATTTTTGTGTTTGCCAACTCCAATGAAATCAGATGGTAGATGTGATACTTCTATATTAGAAAGTGTGTTAGATGCAATCCAATTGATTACAGATGATTATGAATTTGGTGTAAGTAAAAGAACTATTGTAATCAAATCAACAATTTCACCAGGTACAACAGAGAAATGGAATGGAAAATATAAAAATTTACAAATAGTTTTTAACCCAGAATTTCTTACAGAAAGAAATGCAGTAGAAGATTATGAAAATCAAAATCGTATTATCTTAGGAGGACCAAGACCTGCAACTACTGACTTAAAACAGTTATTCTCGAAGGTATTTCCAAATGCACATATTATTAAAACTGATTCTACTCATGCAGAAATGGTAAAGTATTTAACAAATACTTTTCTTTCAACTAAAGTATCATTTGCAAACGAGATTTATCAGTTGTGTGATAAATTAAATATTGATTATGATAAAGTTGTAGAATATGCAACTCTTGATGATAGATTAGGAAAATCTCATTGGGGTGTACCTGGTCATGATGGAGATTTCGGATTTGGTGGACATTGTTTCCCCAAAGATTTAGCAGCATTACTTCATTTAACAGTTGAATTGGGTACTATAAACAATGTATTAATGGCAACTTCAAATACTAATGATGAAGTTAGAAAATTTAGAGATTGGGAACAAATGAAAGGAAGAGCTGTATCATGAAAATAACATTTATATACGCATATGAACAAGAAGAGTGGTCAACACCATTATCTGTTGCTAAAGAATTTCAATCTCAAGGATGGGATATAGAGTTTGTATCTATTGGTTCAAATAAAACAGGTCAATATCATGATAGGGATATCCAAACTTGGTTAGATTCCAAACCACAAACAGATATTGTTTTGTTTATGGATTGGGGTAGATTTGATTCACCATTATTAGATAAGAATTTACTTGATGCATTTTGGGTACAAGAAAGTGGAGATGACCCACAAAATTTTGATAGAAACTTTCCTAAATCAGAAAGGTTTCATATAACTCTTTCACCCGATTCAGATTCAACTGAAGAATATAAGAAAAGAGGTAGAGATGCGTATTGGTGGACACATTTTGCAGATACACGAGTTCAGTATCCTATGGACAGAGAATCAGAATATGTTGCAGTAACTTCGAGAGGTATTGGTGGTTCTGAATTTTTAGATATGTTAACTCAACATGGTGGTGGTACTATTGGAAATCAGAATGGGTTTAATTCAAAAGAACATACTGAGTTTTTAAATAAAGGATTAATGGTTATTCAGAAATCAAGATTTGGCGAGGTTACTCGTAGAATATTTGAAGCAATGGCTTGTGGTAAAATGGTTTTATGTGATAGATTAAATGAATCAAAAAAATTACACGAACTATTTAAAGAAGGTGATGAAATTATTTTCTATGATGATATGGTTGATTGTATTACTAAGATGAACAAATATAATGAAGATGATACAGAAAGAAATCGTATTGCTAAAAATGGTTATAAAAAAGTTTTAGAAAATCATACACAAAAACAAAGAGTAGAATTTATAATAGATAGATGGAAAAACTACCAATCAGTATAGGTATTCTTTCGTGGAAAAGTGGACAAACTTTAGTTAATAGTTTGACTACTTATTTTGAAAGAAACTTTCTACACCAAGTAAATGATGTTTGTATCTTGTTCCAAGAAGTATCAGAACAAGATAAACAAATAGCAAATCACTTTGGTATTCCTTATATTGGTTTAGAAAATAATATTGGGATAGGACAAGGATTTATCAGATTAACAGAACAAGCACAAACTGATAATGTTTTAGTATTAGAACATGATTGGAAACTTATAGAAGATAAACAAACTACTATCGATAGACTAAAAAGTGGAATAGAATTGTTAGATGGTGAATTTAGTGCTGTTAGATATAGACACAGAAAAGACCCAGGTCATCCACACTTTTCATTCAAATATCAAGGTAGAGAGTTAGATTATTATGATGAAGAAATTGAGTGTACATCTCCTCATTTATTAGATTCGGTTCATTGGTGTAATCCAAATGAATCATTTTCTGATTTAATTCAAAAAGAAGGTGAGTACTTTACTACAACTTCAAGATATGGTAATTGGACAAATAATCCAACCTTATATAAAAAAGAGTTCTATTTAAATACAGTAGAGAAGTTCGCAGGTGAGGGTATTGCATTAGAAGGTAATATTTCAAAATGGTGGGCTAAACAAACCTATAAAGTTGCTCACGGTGAAGGGTTGTTTAAACATATAGATGAAGGTAAACATGGTAAATAAAATTCCAAATGGTATTGTATGGGTTCGTACACCTAAGTGTGCAACCACAACTCTTGCAATTCAGTTTGAAAAGTTTTGTAAATACAGTAATATAAAAACAACACTTGAAAGTGAACACAACATTATGGCACCAGTAAAATATATGAATCTTGGACATCTTTATTCAGGTGATATAAATTGGGATGTTGTTAAATCTCAAGATAGATTAGTAATAGGTTCTGTAAGACATCCTCTCAAACGATTTTTATCACACTATAAACATCATTTAAGAGAAGGTAGATATAAACAATATGGTGAAGATGTTTCTTCTTTTTACTTAGAAAATTATGACAATACTCATTTTGAAAGTTTTATTAGAACTATGGATAATTACCTAACAAAATATCTTGGTGTTGGTGATGACACTAAATGGGATGGTAATCTTGTATTAGAAAAATATGATTTTTTTACATTAACAGAAAATATTCAAGAAACTTATAAAAAGTTTAAAAAAATTAGTGGTTATACTATTGAAGATGTAGACATAAAAGAAAATAGTACTAAATACAATTTAAAAATAACTGATAAATTTTTGAAATTATTTGAATCTCGTAATATATCTGATTATGGATTATTTGATTTTATAATTAAGAATTACGGTTATGAAAACTAATATTTTATTCATAAAAACAGCAAAATGTGCCACTCAAAGTATAAGACAACATTTATTTGAATATGCTATCTCAAGAGGATTAAAAGTAAATGATGCTAATTACGATAATTTTTTTGAATATGGTCCTTTTAATATTAACACAAATCATATTCTAAATAATGATGAGTATCAAAAACACTTTTATAAACAAATTGATAAAAACTTACCAGTAATAAGAATATCTTCAGTTCGAAATCCATTAGATAGATTATATTCTCACTACTGTTATGGTCATAAGTTTTTTAGACAAGGTTTAGATTTTAATGAATGGTATCTTGGTCAATGTAAGGGAACAATATCAGATGGATGGGAGACACCACATTGGGGTGATATGACAGATAACTATATGTCTAATTATATGGGAATTGAAACATTAGATGATATCAAAGAAAAATATGATTTTATATTTATAAAAGAACACTTTTCAGATTCTTTAAAAGCGTTTGGTAAATTACTGAAATTTGATTTTAAACCAAAATCAATTGAAAATAAAAACCCAAACACAAATAATAATTATAAATTTGATTCTGAAGTTTTATCTTTATTTGAAGAAAGAAATGAAAAAGATATTTTGTTATATAAACAAGTTTTAAAAGAATTTAATGATAAACTTATATTATAAAATAGCATTTATTCACATTAACAAAACTGCTGGTAGTAGTATTGAAACTGCACTAGGGTTGGTTCATGAACAATCTACTCATATGACTTTAAAAGATTTTTCTCAAATAATCCAATTACCTCAGTTTTATAAATTTTCTTTTATAAGAAATCCATATGATAAAATCGTATCTCAATACCATCATAGAGTGCAAAATATGAAAGACCCAATTATTTCTAAAATATCCTTTAAGGACTGGGTTAAAAATTTAGATGAACTTGGTTACGATGTAAAAGGAACGGGTAATCAAGTTGCGTGGTTATCATTACAAGATTGGGAATGGGATGTTAACAAACAAGAATATACCAAAAGACCTAAAGAGGTAAAATTTGGAGTTGATTTTATAGGATTCTTTGAACAGTTAACCTCGGATTGGAAAGAACTTCAACAAGAAATAGGAATTTCTCCTCATATAAAATTACCTCATAGAAGAAAATCAAATCATAAACATTACAGAGAATATTATGATGATACTACTCAAGAAATCATTTATAAAAGATTTGAAGATGATTTTAAAATATTTAATTACAAATTTTAACTTATGAAAGATTTAATAATATCAGCATCAACTCGTTATACTAAAAAAGAATTACATAATTACGTTGAATCCATAAATCAAAGTGGATTCGAAGGTGATAAAATAATGGCTGTATTTGATATTACCAAAGAAACTATCGATTGGCTAAAAGAAAATGGATGGGAAGTTTACCAATCACAATTACAAGGTCATATCCATATGCATAGATTGATAACAATATATTCTATTCTAAGACAACTTGATAGAGAATATAGGTATATGATAACAACCGATGTAAGAGATGTTGTATTTCAAAAAAATCCATCTGAATATTTAGAAAATAATTTAAAGAAAAATATATTAGTATCAACTGAAAATGTTACTTATGAAAACGAACCATGGGGAACTAAAAATATATTGGAAGGATATGGTCAATCTTATTTAGATATTTTTAAACAAAAACTTAGTTGTAATGTTGGTGTACTTGCAGGAAAATATTCTTATCTTTTAGATTTACTTTTAATAAACTATTTAGTTTCACAATCTGGTAATACAGAACATTATACAGACCAAAGCTCATTTAATTTTATTATTCATAATAATAATCTAAAAGATTCTGTACAAATAGAAGGATTGGAAACTAATTGGGCGTTACAAATGGGAACTCTGAATAATCCAAATTTAATTGGAAAACAAATACATAGTTTAGATGATTATGTAATCGTACATCAATATGATAGAGACCAGAAGATAAATCAAACGATAGAAAATAGATATCAATGAAAATAGTAATTCAAATTTTTTGTCTACCCTATGAAATAGATGAGTTAGAAAACACACTCAACCAACTTAGAAGAGCATCATATTATATAGATAAATCTAAAGAATGGATATTAGATGTATGCATGTGTACTTCAGATGATATGGTTAACTGGTCTAAATCTTCATTACCAAAGAAGTATTTTGAAGAAAAATTTATGAAACTCAGTAATATGAGTGATTGGTGTATTAAAACATTTAGAAGTTCTACTGAAATAAAGGGATGTGTATCCCATAGAAGATTTTGTTTAGAACACTATAAACAAACTCAATATTTTATTTGGTTAGATACTGATATTATATTTGAAGAAAGAACTCTATCTTACTTAGAAAATGCATTACAACCTGCTTTTGATGCAACTCCTATGAATATTATTACACCTGAACTTGTTAGAATTTGGGATAATACTTGGGATGTTTTAGTAAATGAAAATTATATAAACCAAAAAGTTGGATATCAAAAGATAGCAGACCCATATGAATGTAGTGGTATTAAGGGGGATGTTGGTATGGAACAAATTCAAAATCAAACTCCACAATCTCGATTTAAATTCGCAGGGGGTTGGTTCACTTGTATAAGTGGTAGGTTACTTAGAAGAATAGGTATACCAGAATCATTTGGACATTATGGATGTGAAGATACTTTCGTAATGGTTGCATCTGAAAAACTAATGAGAGAAGGTAAGGAAGATATTCAACAATTTAAATTAAAAAATGTTGTTGTATGTGAGAATTACAAATATAGAAACAACTCTCATTATCTAAACAACATATCTGCTTATGATAGACGAGAAGAATTCAAAAAACAGGCAGAATCTAACTTTATGAAAGAGTTAGAAAAAATAACTTAAACAGAAAACCCACGAAAGTGGGTTTTTTTGTATAGTCACATTATATTTATAATGGAATATGTTATAGAAACTTGTTACTTTATTAGTTTCAGAAATTAGTTTTATTTATTGGTTTCGCAAATAAGTTATGGTAATCGAAAAAAAGGAGATTACTTTGAAAACTTTTGCAAAGATTATCTTATTAGGTTTAGCGTTGATGTTGTTACAATCCTCATCCTCTTCAAACCTAGAACAAGATGACTATATTTCAATCGGTGAGATAACCAACGAAATTAGAGTTGGACCTTTCGCGGGCAATCCCTCTATGGCCTATGGAGTTCGAAATATCTTAGAAGAACTTCTTTTAGATTTAGATTACGACTTATCGGAAAACTCAGACACAAAAATCAACATAAGGTTGGTATTTTTTGATGTCAAAAATATAGGTAAATCAATTGGTATTTACCATAATAAAGTATCACTAACTCAGATTATAGCAATAGGTGAGTTAGAAATTAAAGGTAAAGTAAAGAAAAGAACTACTCAAAAAGGAAGTAGTAAAGAAATCTCTACTTCTACTTTAGTGGTTGCATCAGATGGACAATTTAATCAACAAACTGCTTCCAACTCATTAAAGAAAGTATTAGAGGCAATTATTAAGGACTTATTAAAATGAAAAACTTATTATTAACATTAGTTAGTGTACTATTTACACTCAACTCATTCTCTCAGTCTTATATCAAGGCAGAGAAAGTGAATGGTGGTTCAATATCACAAGTGGGGGATACTTTAGTTGTAAAATTACAATATGGTGACCCAAATAGTTTAGGTAATGCTAAACTTACACAATTTGATTTCCAATACAATAACAAACTACTAAGTTTGGTATCGAGAGATTGGCAAATCACATCATCATCAGCTCAGAAAGCTTATAACAGTTGGACTGGATATAAGTGGGGTGGAACATTTTCAACTGATTTAGATGCACAGTATTCCGATTTCCAAGATGGAAGTTCGACATACGCAACCAATGCAGACTGGTCAGTAGAAAGAGTAACAGTTCAAGATGTAACTGCGTTTACCGCAGGTGGTGAATTTATTCAATATAAATTTAAAATTAAAGATAAAGCAAATAGTGGGTACTCTGATTATTCAGATATATTATACTTGAATTGGGGTTATCTAAAAAAAGGTGATGGAACAGCAATAGCAACTGAAGGTAATGCTAAAATGGGATTAACTGGAATCACAGGTGGTGATGCTGGAAATGTAACTCTTAAAATCTTCAGTAATGCATTATCTGAATCAGCAATTGATGGTACAGATTATACTTACAACGTTTATCTTAAATCAGATATCGGTGATGGTAACCAAGTAAATCAAGGAGCATCTGCTGTTGCAACAGGTAACTATGATGCATCTGGTGAAGCAACTGTAAGTGGTTTAGAAAACGATACAGAATACTTTGTTTGGAATTTTATAGATGGTTCTCAAGATTATATGGATGATGTAGTAACTGTATCTGATTTAGCATTAGTATTCGCTGAGGCAATTGGTGATGGTATTAGTGGTGATGGAACAACCTTTGATTACCACATTCAAACATTTATGGCAAACGTAGTACACGATTCACCTTTTGATGGAGTGATAAACTTCTCAGATTCATATGAAATACTTGCTTACTTACAAGGTGTAACAAGTGAAAACTCTAACTATGTTTCTAAGAAAGGTGGAGCAGTACAGAGTGGTGGTACTAAATCAACATTTGGTACAGTAGATTCAAATGGAAGTTATTTCGCTGGATTAGATGCAACTTTCAAACCAACTGATTCTAATAAATCATTTCAGTTTGCTCATATTCTAATTGGTGATGTAAACTTTTCACATTCATATCAACCACCATCAACTTCTGATTTTCAAATTAGTTCTATGAATATTGGTAACTCATCACCTCTTGCATCAAGTGCAAGATACACTCCAATCCAACAAAATGTTGATTTGGTATCTGAAATTGTAGATGGTGAAGTAATATTCTCAATCAATTCAGAAGTAGCAGGTATGGTTGGTACACAATTTAACATCTTATATGATGATACAAGATTAGAATTAAAGAATGTAGTATTCGATACTGGTAATGAAATGACTAATTTCGCTAACCACAAAGAAGAAGAAGGAAAAATAAATATAGGTTCATTTGACCAACAGTTTACACAAACAGTAAAGCAAGGTACTCCTTATAAATTAATATTCACACCATTAGTTGAATTGAGTAACACATCAGGTTTAATCTCATTTAAGGTTAACGAAGGTGTAAAGGCAGATGGTACACAAATTAAATTAAACATGGAATAAAGATATGAAAAAACTATTAACACTTTTAGTATTATTAACATTAACATCTTGTATGAAAGATGATATAATGGAACCTGTATTCGTTAATGAAGTACCAGAGGCACTTATAATAGATGAATTGGTAGGAATTAAATTAGAATCTGTAATCGTTTCAAGTGAGGTAAGAATGAACGTAAAGTTACCTAACGATGGAACATACAGAGTGAAGATAAGAGATATTGATAACTCTTTGATTTCACAAGAAAAACTTACTGCACAAGAAGGAAATAACATTCTTTCTGTGTACACCAGTAGTTTAGATAAATCTTCATTTACACTTGAATTAACAGATGTTAATCATAATGTAATAGGAAGAACGGTTTTCGTTAATCAATAAGGAAATAAAAATGAAAAAAGTTGTATTAGTAATTATTACGTTAGTGTTATCACTTTTTTCTATGGCGTGTATTAACCCGTCAATGGAGAATGGATTCGAAAAACTGAACCAGAAGTTATCTGAATTAGTTGCATCATTTGATGCAGTTAATATTCCACAGATAACATCAGATATGGAACAGATTACAGATGATTTGGAGAGTATTGTTGTAGGAATAGAAAATTACGTTGATGCAGTAGAAGAATACAATCAAGCAATTTTAATCTACAACGAAGCATTACTTGAATATAATGATGCGATGATGGAATATGATGAGGCTTTAACAGCAACTAATGATTTCTTATCACAACTAGATTCTTCGATAGAAGGAATGTTACAAGCATTAGAAGGTTTAAGAGAAATGAAAGAGGAAGGTAATGAATGGGCAGGAATCTTTTTACAAATAGCAGAAATAAGAATAGGATTACAAGATATTCTTGCTATAATGAAAACAAAAGCAACTAAAGAACAAATGGAAGCATTGTTAGCTCAAGTACAAGAAATGGGTGAGGGTGTTGACCAGTTGGTATTTTTAGCTGATTATGATTATGATGGAGTTATCAATGGAATAGATAAATGTCCAGATACACCTTTATCAGATATCAATAATGTAAATGCACAAGGTTGTGCACCAGGTCAAACACCTGTAACCAAAGGAGATTAAATTATGAGTGAAAAAAAAGAAGGATTCTTTTCACAACTTAAAAATCAAATCATAGCTGGTGTAGGAGTAATCCTCACCGGTCTTGGTGGTTTGTTTATGGATGAGGTAAAATCATTCATTGGTATTGAAGATAGTGAATCTTCAGCAGTAGAAGTAGTTCAAGAACAAAATGTAAATGTTGAAGGACCTACTATTAATGTTATCATACCAGAACAAAAGAAAGATACAGTTGTAAAAAAAGTATATATTAAACCTAAAGTAAAGAAAAAAGAAAAAGAAGAGGAAATAGATTGGTAATATGGAAGAATTAAAAAAACAAATACATCCTGCTGATACAAATGGGGATGGAAAAGTTTCAAAAGCAGAAGAAGCAATGTATCTTGAGTTTAAGAGAAAAGAACTCGATGACCAAGATGCAATGAGAGATGCTCAAAGAAAGATGGCATGGTTCGCTTTATTTGGTATGTTACTTTATCCATTCGCAGTAGTACTTGCAGATGTAATAGGATTGGACCAGGCATCTAAAATATTAGGTGATATGGCAGCAACGTATTTTGTTTCAGTTGCAGCAATAGTAGCGGCGTTCTTTGGAACACAAGCTTATAGTAAAAAACAATAATTTATATAAAAAGGAGAGATTATGGAAACTTTAAAGGCTATTTTTATGGAACCAGTATCAGATTACAAATGGATGGATATCATACTAAAAGTATGGATTGCAACATTATTGATAATGGTTGTATTAGGTATTACAGGACTCATTTGGGGTATTGTAAGTGGAGAAGCTGATATCCAAAATGCTACATTTGGCATTTTTGATACTTTAGGCTAAAAACAAATATGAAAAAAATTATACAATTAATTATTAAATTTGATAAGTGGTTAAGTGATGGAGTGTATAGTATGTACCCTACATTAACTAAACACATGAAGGATAAGAAATGAGATTAATTACAACAATAGTTTTGATGTTATTCACACTAACATCATTTTCACAAACGATTGGTAAGGTTAAGGCTGAAGAATATGTAGCAGAATTCGAAAAGAAAAAATCTATCGATGATGTTTCAGATTATTGGGGTGATATGATACCAGTAGCTCTACTCAACGTTGGTATATCTGATGATTTATATGAGATGTATCCTGAGTTAAGAGATGGTAGAGTAGGTTTAGGTCTTACTAACATCGTAATAGAGTATTTAGATTGGACAAACAGATTTGAATTCGTAGAAGAAAAATCTGCAATCAAAGATAGAATGAAATCACAATGGGTTGCTTCAAGAAAAGGTGTTTCAGAGAATCAAGTATATGGATTAGGTAAAATTAAGTTAGCAGAATATTTCGTTACAATAGAGATATATGATTTCTCTGTTTCAGAAGATGAAGTTTTATCACTTAAAGATGGTTCTAAACAAACACAAACAACTCGTTTAGGGTTGCAAGTTAGGTTTACTAACGCAGAGAATGGCACATACTTTGTAGGCTCTGGTCTTGGTACTGCAAATACAGTAAAGACTCAAGAGGGTTTGCTGGGGCTAGATTTGGATGAGATAAAGTTCAGACAGTCAGCAATTGGAGTATCTACCAGAAAAGCGTTGGAAACCGCTTCAGCTCGAATTGTAGCTAGAATGATACGAAAAAGAATATTTGAAAACTAAAGAGAGGAGAAATGATTGAAAAAGCTCCTTATATCTTTATTCTTATTCGTAAGTAGTTTCACTTATGGACAGGTATTTACACAAACATTTGTAGATAGATGTACTAACGAAGTAAAAGTTGTTACGGCAAACTTTACAACAGGTAGTGCAGTAGTATCTTTCTACAATAGAGTTAGAGTGTTTACATACCAAGAATTCCTTAACGGTGAACTACACTCATGGTTAGGAGAAACCTATGCATGGTGGACAGCTCTTTCTCCATGCTCTTCAACAACTCAACAAACTCAAAACGCACAAAATCAAGCTACTCAAGCTCAGAATCAAGCAACTCAAGCATCTAATGCAGCATCTAATGCAGCAAATAATGCAACAAATGCAACTCAAGGAGCAACAACTGGTACAACACAAACAACAACAACTGGTACAACTGGTACAAGTGGTACAAGTGGAACAA
>Ga0222719_10000909_pt1 | contig 29326 bp, 38 predicted proteins | sample C33_34DmetaG_FD_165039 | JGI IMG/M metagenome (GOLD analysis project Ga0222719, IMG submission 165039) | Estuarine water microbial communities from San Francisco Bay, California, United States - C33_34D | ecosystem: Environmental > Aquatic > Marine > Unclassified | place: USA: California...
TGCAAAAGACTAGCCGTCCTTACACAAAAAATGGCAGCGCTGCTGTGCATTGTTATTTCTAAAGGGGATACCGAAGGATGAACAGATACGAGCTATTAGAAGCCGCCAAGGAAACTGTCGCTGATCGAGGCGAAGAATATGGTAGTATTTGGGATAATCACGAGCGCATTGCTATTATTTGGACGGCGCTGGTTGGCATTGAGTTTCAGCCGGAGCATGTGGCTATGATGATGGCTGGCGTAAAGCTGGCGCGTTTATCGGCGACGCCGGATCATCAGGATAGCTGGGTGGATCTGGCTGGCTATGCCGCAACAGGATCGGAGTGCCTGCATGTCAGAAAACAAAACGCCGACGATTAGGCAGCAGCGGGCGGCGTTAGCGTCGAGTGACGCTGATCGCCGCGAGGCTGTGGTGCAAGAGTTGGAGGCGATTGGAGCCGGTGAGGCGACTGACGTTATCCAGTGGGATGATATGGGCAGGGTCACGTTGACGCCCAGCGATCAGCTATCGGATCGCGCCCGCCGGGCGGTGAAAAAGGTTAAGGTCACGCCTAATCAGTTTGGCAATACAATTGAGGTTGAGATGCACGACAAGCTATCGGCGCTGAGGCTTTTGGCAAAGCATCGCGGGTTGCTGGAGCCGAATGCGGGCGATCAAAAGCCTAGCATGATTGGCATTAACATTACCGGGCCGACGGCGCGTATCGTCGAGATTGACGGCGACGATGGCTGATGTGATCGACTTAAAGGAATATTTTAGCGTTAGATTTTTTAAGCGAGATATATTGTGTGGCTATTGCTCCCGGCTTACTAGAGGCCGTGTTTATGATAGTGGTGAGGCTATTGTTTGCACCGAGTGCGGCGGGCCTATGCTTGAATTAGAAAGCGACCAATTTAACGATAATTTAACTATTATTTTTGACCCAGAGGCGTAAAATGGCGAGATCACCAAGAGCAACAGACAGATCACCCCGGCGTCGCAAGCAGCCAACGACTGAGGCGCTTGCGGGTTTAAACCTTGATTTTTCGCAAAGCCCAACGGTATGGCAATTTTTACAAGACGACAGTTTCGTGCGTGGATTGATGGGGCCGGTAGGCTCTGGCAAGACGTTTGCTTCATTGGCAGAGGTGATGTTGCGGGCTGTGAAACAGGAACCATCGCCGATAGATGGGATCAGATATACTCGATTTGCAGTTATCAGGAACAGCTACCCAGAGTTAAGAACGACCACGATCAAGACGTGGCAGGAGTTATTCCCTGAGAATGTTTGGGGGCCGATGCGCTGGTCGCCGCCGATCACCCATCACATCAAGCTGCCGCCGCGTGACGGCGCGGCTGGGCTTGATTGTGAGGTGATCTTTTTGGCGTTGGATCAGCCGCGTGACGTGCGAAAGCTGTTATCGCTTGAATTGACCGGCGGCTTTATTGATGAGGCGCGTGAGTTGCCAAAGGCGGTAGTCGATGGATTAACGTCGCGTGTCGGTCGTTACCCGACCAAGTCGAATGCCGGTTGCACTTGGCGCGGCGTGTGGATGAGTACCAACCCAATGGATAGCGACCACTGGTGGCCGAACCTTGCCGAGAAAAACCCTATTCGCGGAAAATATCCTTGGAAGTTTTACAAGCAGCCGGGCGGCGTGGTCGAGGGAACAGCCGAGCATGAAGATGCGATGTTTGCGGCTGGCAAGCATTGGCTGAATAATCCGATAGCTGAGAACGTGAATAACCTGCCGGTTGGATACTACGAGCAGCAGCTAGCCGGTAAGACGCTGGACTGGATCCAGTGTTACGCCGGGGCGCAGTATGTTTATGTGCAAGACGGCAAGCCGGTCTGGCCTGAGTACAGTGACAGCGTTATGTCTGGTGACGCTGAGATTGAGCCGGGATGGCCGGTGCATATCGGGCTTGACTTTGGTTTGACCCCGGCGGCTGTGTTTGGGCAGAAAATGCAGAACGGCAGATGGAATGTCGTGCATGAGCTTGTTGCTTTTGATATGGGGCTTGAGCGGTTTTGCCATCACTTGCTGGCTGACATACAAAGTATGTTTCCGAAATCGGATGTTTTGGTTTGGGGTGACCCGGCGGGTGTCAAGCGCGATGAGATATTTGAGGTCACCGCATTTGAGCATTTAAAAACGATGGGGCTTCATGCCCGGCCAACTAGCACAAACGATTTTAAGGTGCGGCGCGAGGCGGGCGCTATGCCGATGAACCGTATGATCGACGGCAAGGCTGGCTTGGTTGTCAACAGAAAATGCACCCGCACCCGCAAATCGCTGTCGGGCGGTTATCATTTTAAGCGCGTTGCGGTTGGTGCCGGGTATGAGCGGTTCCGGGATGCGCCAAATAAAAATGAACATTCGCACGTTGGTGATGCGTTTGGGTATTTGATGCTTGGTGCCGGTGAGGTGCGGAGCATTACGCGCAATAGCCAGTTTAGTAAACAGTTTAATCAGCTAACAGCGAATGCAGATTTTAACATATTCTAACTGGCGGGAAACGCTGTGCGGTAATAGTGATGTTGCTATTGTGCCGTTTTACTGGGGTCATGCCTATATGGCAGAATTAAGGCCGATGGATGCCCAGTTTTTAAAACTTGTGCCTGATTACAAAGAGGCGTTGCAGGGGGCAAGTGCTACCGGCCTTGCCTGCACGGCTTTATTGCGGGGCAAAATCGCTTGCTGCTTTGGCGTTAATAAATTATGGCCGGGGGTTGCTGAGGGCTGGATGCTGACAACAGACCACGTTGCTACCGCGCCGGTATCGCTTACTAGGGGTGCATACCGCTATTTCAACCTGATCGCTACCGAGATGGTATTGAAGCGGTTGCAGTTAACCGTAAATACGCAGAATGACCTTGCTGTCAGGTGGGCTGATGCGTTACAATTCACGCCAGAGGGGCTGTTAAAAAACTACGGCCCTGACGGCGCTGATTATCGAATGTATGCGAGGTATTATAAATGAGCGGATTATTTGGTGGCGGGTCAAAGGTATCAAAACCAGATCCAGAGTTAGTAGCTGCTCAAAAGCGCCAAGAGCAACAGGTCGAGGCTGAGGCGCGTGATAAGCGCATGAAGCTAGCAGCACAACGCCGCGCTCGGTATGTTGGCGGTCAGCGTATGTTGTTATCCAAAACCCGCGAAGACGCCGAGCAGGGCATCACAGAAACATTAGGGCCGGTGTAAGCTATGGCAAAAAGAAACCCACCAAGCAGAACTACCATCCGAGGCCAGCGGCATTTGTTGGCTTATATCACACCAGCCGAAGCCGAGCTTTTGAAATCACGCGGTGGCACTGGTGAGTTTCATAAAGGCGTTCCATCATACCCGCCGGGGTTTGGTAATGAACCTTCCGGCTTTGGGTCGGAGAGAGCGGGCGGGGCGGCTGGTGGCCCTTCTGGCGCAAGTGGCAGCGGCGGCGGTGGCAGGGATCCCGGCGACGGCAGGGAAAGTGCTAGTGCTAGTGATCGTGGCGCTGTCGATAACAGACAAAGATCAAAAGCCCAAAAGCAGATAGACAAGCAAATCGCGCTTGGCAAAAAAAATATTGAGAACATGAGTACAACTGACAAGATTATGGCTGCTGTAATGCCATTTGCTGGTTTTGAGGTGGCGCAAAACTACGCCGCTCAGTTTATGGGCAACCGCATGAAAGATGTGCTTAGTCAAGCTGGGTCTAAAGCTGTGGTTGATAAACGCACCGGCAGAATAAGCGGCGTTTATGATAGCCTTGGCAGGTTGACTGGGCGTGACCCCGCTGCTGAAGCGCGGGCAGAAAGAATGAACGAGGCCGGTAGTGCCGCTAGAATAATGCCAGAAGATGAAGAGGAAGAGCAGGCGACGCTGGGCAAAAAAGTTATCCGCTCAGATCTTACAAAAGAGATTGAGGCCGAGCGTATACGCCGCAGCAGTGCTGGGCTAAGGCAGCTTGGCAACCGAACTTTGTTATCATCCAACTCAACATTGGGGGCGTAGATGCCAAAAGTAGTTTCTAAAGATGGAAAGACCCGGCACTTTGCTTACAGCAAGGCTGGCATGAATGCGGCTAAAGAGTACGCTCGGCAGACTGGTGGCCGGGTAACTGAGGCCAACATGAAAACCAAAATGGCGAAAAGGAAAAATTATGCCTAAGAAAAAAGGTAAGGGTTACGGCAAATGACCAAACAGGTTTGGGATAAAAAGCGGCCAAAAGATTTGGGCAAGCCAAAGGCGTTGAGTTCTGCAAAAAAACGCAGCGCTATGCGGGCTGCTAAAAAAGCCGGTCGCCCATATCCAAACCTCATTGATAATATGAGGGCGGCGCGTGGCTAGCCCAGCTTGGACACGCAAGGCGGGTAAGAACCCGAAAGGCGGTCTAAATGAGGCCGGTCGTCGTTCTGCCAAAGCGCAAGGCATGAACCTAAAAGCGCCGGTCAAGTCTGGCGACAATCCGCGCCGGGCATCATTCTTGGCTAGAATGGGCGGTATGCCGGGGCCAGAATATAAGGACGGCGAACCCACACGTCTGCTGTTATCGCTACGCGCTTGGGGCGCTAGCTCAAAAGCAGACGCCAAGAAAAAAGCGGCAGCCATAAGCAAAAGGAACCAAGCCAGTGCATAGTGTTGAAGATATCCTAAAGCGTCACGATGTGGCGCAGCGCCGCAAAGATAACTGGCGGCAGATCTATGAAGATTGCTATGAGTTTGGCTTGCCGCAGCGCAATCTTTATGATGGCTATTACGAGGGCGGCGGCTCTCCGGGGCAAAACAAAATGGTGCGCGTGTTTGATAGTACAGCTATCAATGCAACGCAGCGCTTTGCCAACCGCATCCAGTCTGGCCTGTTTCCACCCTACGCACCGTGGTGCCGGTTAGAGCCGGGGCCAGAAATCCCAGAAGAGCGTCGCTTAGAGGCACAAACTGCGCTGGATATGTACAGCGATATTATGTTTAGCCTGCTGCGCCAGTCTAACTTTGATTTGGCTATGGGCGAATTTTTGCTTGATCTAGCTGTTGGCACTGCCGTCATGCTAGTACAGCCCGGTGACGACATGACGCCAATTCGCTTTACTGCTGTGCCGCAATATCTGGTCAGCATCGAAGAGGGCGCACACGGCAAGGTCGATAATGTTTACCGCCGGATGCGCTTAAAAGGCGAGGCCATCAAGCAGCATTGGCAAGACGCCGAAATCCCAGAGCGCTTGCAGCGCATGATTGACGACAAGCCTACGCAAGAAATCGAACTTGTTGAGGCTACGCTGTATGACCCAGACAAAGGCGATTTCTGTTATCACGTCATTTGGGCTGAGGGCAAAGCCGGTCTGCTTATGCGCCGCATGAAATCATCGCCTTGGATCGTTGCGCGGTATATGAAAGTTGCGGGCGAGGTTTACGGTCGTGGGCCGCTGGTCACAGCTATCCCTGACATTAAAACGCTAAACAAGACACTGGAGTTGCTGTTAAAGAATGCCAGCTTGTCAATTGCGGGTGTTTACACTGCGGCTGATGATGGCGTATTGAACCCGCAAAACATCCGCATCCAGCCGGGCGCTATTATCCCGGTTGCGCGTAACGGTGGCCCGCAAGGCGAGAGCTTGCGACAGATGCCACGCTCTGGTGATTTCAACGTGTCGCAGATCGTGATCAATGACCTACGCATGAACGTCAAAAAGATCTTGCTTGATGACACACTGCCGCCCGACAATATGTCAGCCCGGTCTGCGACAGAGATTGCCGAGCGCATGAAAGAACTGGCGCAGAACCTTGGCTCCGCTTTTGGCCGCTTGATCACCGAGACTATGGTGCCGCTGGTTGCCCGCATCCTTTATGTAATGGATGAGCGCGGTTTGATTGAGATGCCACTGCGCGTCAATGGCCTAGAGGTTAAAGTGACGCCGGTCAGCCCGATTGCACAAGCGCAAAATATGGGTGATATTGAGAAAATTATGCAGTGGGTGCAAATGTCGTCAGCCCTTGGCCCAGAAGGCCAAATGGCTGTCAAGACAGGCAGCATTGCAGATTATGTTGCTGATAAACTAGGGGTGCCAGCGGAACTACGCACGACGCCGCAAGAACGTCAGGAGATGATGCAACAGGCCGCGCAAATGATGCAGGCTCAAGCGCAAGCAGAGGGTGGTGCGCCAGTTGAAGGCGAGGCACCACCAGAAGGGATGGTCTAATGAACCCGGACGGTTGGGAGGGGTTGCAAACCGTAGACCCCGAAATAGCAGAAAAACAGCAAGTAGATAAGGATGACATTGATCGTCTTTATCTGCGCGTGTTCGCCAGCGATGATGGGGCAAAGCTGCTCACCCATCTAAGGTCGCTGACGATTGAGCAGCCTAGCTGGTATCCCGGTGAGGACGCCAGTCACGGTTATGCTCGCGAAGGCCAGAATAGTCTGGTCAGGGAAATTGAGCGGCGCATGAAAAGAGCGAGATCACTATGAATGATACAGATGGACTGTTGGCCGAAGCCCAAGTCGAGGGCGACGATAACCAGCAGCAGGCTGAAGAGACAACAATCCCACACCAGCTAACAGACAACGAGCCGTCAGTTGATAGCGTAACCGTTGCAAAAGAAGGTGAAGAAATAGAGCTTGAAAAGCCAGAGTGGTATCCAGAAAAGTTTTGGAACGAAGACGATGGCCCGGATCTAGAAAACCTTGTCAAGTCTTACAACGAACTGCAAAAGAAGTTTAGTCAGGGCAAGCACAAAGCCCCTGACAAGTACGACACAACAATCTTTGAAGAGGCTGGCATTGGTGACGATGACCCGCTTTATAGCGTTTACAAAGACTGGGCAAAAGAAAATGGTGTTAGTCAGGCAGCGTTTGAACAGCTAGCTGGCACATTTATCGAAATGGCTCAGGGCGAAAGTCAGCAAGCCGAGATCTCATACAAAGAGGAATACGAAAAGCTCGGCCCAAATGCTGACGTTGCAATCAAGTCAATGACTGACTGGGCGTCTAGCCTAGTTCGCAAAGGCGTTTGGTCTGATGCTGATTTTGAAGAGTTTAAAATTATGGGTGGCACCGCGCAGGGCTTACGCGCTTTGCAAAAGATCCGCTCATATTATGGCGATAAACCAGTGCCAATTGACGTGTCGCCAATGACCGACGCGCCATCTAAAGAAGAGCTAATGGCAATGGTTGGCAAGCCCGAATATCAAAGTGACCCAGCCTACCGGGCGAAGGTCGAAAAGATGTTTGAAAACGTCTATGGCAAGCAAGAATATAGTGCCATTTAATGCAAGCGCGGCAGTTGTTTACAATTGCCGCGTTTTTCTATAAAATCACCCTTGACAGACAATCGGCTTTCGACCTGTCGCAAACGCTTGGGGGCGTAGCGTATATGCTCAAGCCGCAGCCCGGAAGGATACCTGCTAGGCGTCAAATCGTGTTTTAACTTTTACAAAGGAATAGGAAAATGGCAGTTGGCATTTCCAATGCTTTTGTACAGTTGTTCGATGCCGAGGTTAAGCAGGCATACCAGTCGTCACGCGCACTGGCAGGCTTAACCCGCGAGCGGGCAAATGTCGAAGGCAATCAGGTGAAGTTTCCAAAGATCGGAAAAGGCACCGCAACAGTTCGCGTTCCGCAAACTGATGTGACCCCTCTTAACGTAACCTATTCGCAGGTTACAGCAACAATGTCTGACTACATCGCTGCTGAATACAGCGATATCTTCTCACAGCAAAAAGTCAACTTTGACGAGCGCCGTGAGTTGGTGCAGGTAGTTGGTAACGCCATTGGCCGTCGTATGGATCAGCTTGTTCTTGATGCCCTCAACGCATCATCAACATCACTGACCGTTGCGACTACTGTTGGCGGCGCTGGTACAAACATGAACATCGAAAAGCTGATTGAAGCAAAGAAGCTGCTCGATGCGAACAATGTACCATCTGAAGGCCGTTGCATGATCATCCACGCTAATAACTTGGCTGGCATGTTGGGCGAAACCGAAATCACAAGCTCAGACTTTGCGACAGTAAAGGCTCTGGTTTCTGGTGAGGTTGACACCTTTATGGGCTTCAAGTTCGTAACTCTTGGTGACCGCGATGAAGGTGGCTTGCCACTGCCATCAACCCGCACATGCTTTGCATTCCATAAGGATGCAATGGGTATGGGTATCGGCATGAACCAAAAAAGTGAAATTAATTACATTGCCGAAAAAACTAGCTTCTTAGTTTCTTCAATGTTCAGCGCTGGCGCGGTTGCCATCGATGACGAGGGCATTGTTAAAATCTCTTGCACTGAATAGAAAGGAGTGTAGAAAATGGCTTTCTCTTCAGCAGGTTGGAATGTTATTGGTGCAGCTAAATCTGGCAATGCACCTAGCATGTACACTTACACATCAGCAGACGCAATTGCTGACGTGAACACAGAAGGTTATTTCAATGACCTGTCAGACACACTGGCAGTCGGCGATATCATCTTTGTTCACGACAGCGCGACACCAACAATGTCAATCGTTGTTGTTCTGTCAAACGCATCTGGTGTTGTTGACGTATCAGACGGCACGGCTGTATCAGTCGCTGACGCTGACTAACAATAGTGGGGCGGCGCAAGCCGCCCCATTTCCCTATTTTGGAGTGGCGTAATGGCGCAGGGCGATACCAAACTATCTATATGTTCCGAGGCTCTGATCATGCTGGGCGCTGCCCCGCTTTCATCGTTTGCCACCGGCACCGATGAAGCGCAAGTGGCTGATCGTCTTTATGACGATATCCGCGATACTATCTTAATGCAGTACCCATTTAGTTGGTCTGTTAAAAAAGTTAAGTTAGCCCGCTTGGCTAGCACCCCTATCAATGAGTGGAAATATACCTATGCGCTGCCGGGCGATATCCTTGGCAACCCAAAAGCTGTATTTAATGTTGGCGCTGTTGGAGCGCTGCCAGTGCGAGATTTTGAGATCTACAATCTTGGCCTTTACACAAATTACGAAGAGGTTTGGATTGATTACCAGTTTCGACCAACAGAGGCCGTCTTCCCACCTTACTTTGTGCGCTTGTTAAAGACAGCGCTAGCGGCTGACTTTGCCGAGCCGGTAACCGACCAGCTTACTAAAGGGGATTATTACCACCAAAAGGCATACGGTGCGCCATCAGAAAATATGCGTGGCGGGCTGTTGCGTGTTGCTATTAACATTGACGGCGCTGACCGCCCGGCTCAGACAATACAAGAGTTCCCTATTTCCGATATAAGGTTCTAGCATGAGCCGGATTATTCAGATCCAAAACGATTTTACCAGCGGCGAGCTAGACCCAAAGCTACGCGCTAGGACTGATATTGACCAGTATAGCTCTGGCCTGACCACTGCGCGTAATGTTAGCATTCAGCCGCAAGGCGGGGCAAAACGCCGTGACGGCACTAAGTTTATTGCCGAGTTGGACAGCGGCGCAGGCACCGCAGTTCGTATGGTGCCGTTTGAGTTTAGTGTATCTGATAGCTATATGCTGGTGTTCACCCCCGGCAAAATGTATGTCTTTAAGGATGGCGCACAGATCACAGCCATTAATGGCGGCGGTAATGATTTCTTAACAGTGGCTGCGGTAACATCAGCTATATTACCAGAAATGAATTGGGTTCAATCCGCTGACACCGTGATTGTCGTGCATGAGGATCTTGAGCCGATAAAAATTGTGCGCGGCGCTACAGACGCAGATTGGACAGCTAGCACGATTGATTTTGATCACATCCCAAAATATGCGTTTGAGTTTGATGTTCACAGCCCGCAGTTTACGATCACACCATCCAGCACGGTTGGGAACATTACGATCACAGCTAGCGCAGTAACAACCGACACCGGCACGGCTCAGGGCGGTGGGGCTAATACTATAACGCTAAAGGCTGCATCTAACTACACGCTAGACGATGAGCCTAATGGTATGTTTATCGAAATTACGGCTGGCACTGGGTCAGGGCAAAAGCGCCACGTTGAAGACTATGTCGCGTCAACTAAACTGCTTACAGTTTACCCGGCGTGGGATACAGCGCCTGATGGCACATCTCAGTATAAAGTGACTGCATTTAGCACAGCGGCTGAAGGCGAATATGCCGCAGTTGATAGCGGTTTTGGTCGTGCGCGTTATGTTGAGTATGTCAGCGATACAGAAATGAAAGCCTACGTTGAAATACCCTTTTTTGATACAACCGGGATTACTCAAGGCAAATGGAATAGCGAACACGGTTACGAAGAGGTTTGGTCAGCCACGCGGGGCTGGCCGCGCAGTGTGACATTTCACGAAGGCCGTTTGTATTTTGGCGGTAGCAAAGGTCGCCCATCAACATTGTGGGGTAGCCGCGTATCTGACTTTTTTAACTTTGACCCCGGTGAAGCGCTTGATGATGCGGGCGTTGAGGCGACACTAGATACCGGCACCTTCAATGCTATTGTCGATATTTACTCTGGACGCCATTTGCAAGTGTTTACAACTGGCGCTGAGTTTTATGTGCCACAAGCGCTGGATGAACCTATTACGCCAACAAATATGATTGTAAAGCAGCAAACAGCCTTTGGTATGAAGCCGGGTATCAGGCTGCAAAACGTCGATGGCTCAACGCTGTTTATTCAGCGCCAAGGAAAAGCGCTGCAAGAATTTATTTATAGCGACACCGTGCAAGCCTACACGTCAGCCAAAATATCGTTGCTGTCGTCGCATCTGTTAAAGACGCCGGGCGAGATGGCTGTGCGTAAGGCAACAGGCACTGATGAAGGTGACCGCCTGTTAATTGTGAATGATGACGACGGCAGCATTGCTTGCTACACGTTGTTGCGGAGCCAGAATGTTATTGCGCCATCTGAGTGGACAACCGATGGCGAGTTCTTAAATATTGGCGTCGATGTTGATGACATTTATACTGTAGTCAAGCGCACAATAAATAGCAGTGATGTTTATTATGTCGAACTGTTTGACGCTGACGCATTACTTGATTGCTCTAAAACTGGCGGTGCCGCATCCAGCGTGACTATGGATCACCTTGAAGGCGAAACCGTAAAAATTATTCGCGACGGCGTTATTGAGCCGGATCAGGTTGTACCCGCCACGCCTTTTACGGTGACGTTTGGAACGGCGGCAACAACAAGCCATCAAGTTGGCATCAACTTTACGCCAGAGGTAAAGACATTGCCGGTTGAGCCTCGCTTGTCTAGCGGGTCTTTGAAGGGGTTTAAGAAGCGCATTTTTGAGGTAAATGCAGAATTATTTGAAACACAATCGCTGACCATCGACGGCAAACTGGTTCCTTTTAGGCGATTTGGTTCCGGCGTTCTTGGTGGGGCTGTTCCTGAGTACACTGGTATCAAAACGCTACATTCTATGTTAGGTTATACATACGATGGTCAAATCACAATTGGTCAAGAGGTGCCGTTAAAAATGACGCTGCTTGGCATTGATTACAAAGTGAGTGCAGGGCAATGAGTGGTGGTGGTTTAGGATTAGCGCTTGCTGGTGCCAGCGCATTTATGCAGTACAGAGCCGGGCAGACGCAGTCTGCTGCTTTACAAGCGCAAGCCGGTTACACGCGGTTAGAAGCCCAACAAGAGGCATTAAAGCAAAAGCAGCAGGCTGTTGCGGTAATGGATAACATGATAGCCACAGCAGCGACCATCAACGCTTATGGTGGTATTGGGCTTGGCAATGTGGACAACCTAAAGAAAGCAGCGCGGGCAAAGGGCGTTAAGGAATTATACACCGTTAAGAATAATGAGATTATCGCTTTGCGTGGCGGTTATATGCAGGCTGATCAATATATGTTGCAAGCCAGCGCCGCCAGACAAGCTGGCTTTGCTGCCGGTGTTGGCACGTTTGGGTCTGGGTTAATGATGAAAACGAGTATTGCTTAATGGCTAGGTCACTAGAATATAGGCCGCTTGGCATTGGCATCGCGTCGCTTCCCGGCGTTAACTTTGTTGCCACTGGAACCGCGCAAGCTAGAGTGGCGAACACAATTGCACAATCTTTGGATCAAATGTCGCGTTTTGCTTTTCAGCAGTATGAGACACAAGCAAAGATCGAGGGCGCTGAGTTTGGCGCTGCCAACGCGCCAAGCGTTGTTGATCTCATTAAGGCTGAGGATGCTGAGGCTAGAAAAGCGCTAATCCCCGGCAGCACCGAAACCGTGCGCGGCAGAGCAGAGCGGCAGGCGGCGCTAAACACTGTTGCGGCTAACCTTGAGATAGCAGCGCGTGATGCAATCAAGCAAATAGCAGTTGAGGGTCATGTAAACTTTACAAATGTTGTTAAACTCCAAAGTCAGATTGACGGCGTTATTAACGGCTTTAGTGGCGCGATGACTGATGTTGATCCGGCGACCGGCGCTAAATTGCGCCTTGGCCTGTCAACTATCGGCAACACCGCCTATACAACTCACGTTAAAATGATGGCTACGAAAGCCGAAGAGCAAGCTGATTACCTTGCCAAAAAGGGCGCTGACCAAATTATTACTGACATAGGCCAGATGGTTATTAACCGCGCAGCAAAAAGCCCAGATGAAATGGCTGGGATTATTTTTAGTGAAAAATCGAAACTAGCTAAGTTTGCTGATGAGATTGAAGATCCAGCGTTTTTAGTAACCTCAATGGAGAACTTTGATAAGGCTGTTAGCGACGCCAAAATAAACGCCATAGGCGAATATGTTTTGCGTGACCCGCTAAAAAACAGCCAAGAAATATTAGATACATTAAACACCGGCAAGATGAAAATCACAGATAATGGGATCGCAAACATTGCTCTGTCTCTTAACTCAGAGGAGCGCCTTGAAGCCTTTAAAAGATCAAACACTGCAATCAATGATGTATATGCAAGAGAGGCACAGCAAGATGCAAGAGATGAACGCCAAAGAAAGGCCGCTGCAAGAGATTTAGAAGTTGAGCTTACTGGATTTTTAATTGATGGCGACGCTGATGATGAGGTTGTCCGGGCAAAGATAATTGCGTTGCGTGATATAGACCCAGATAAAGCATCAAAGTTTAATGATGCGTATTTTGTTAAGGGCGGCAATGATGATCCAGATACAATTCTAATGTTAGACCAAAAGGGTATGGACAAGTTTCTGACCGTTGAAGATGTTTTAGACGCGAGGGCAAATAGAAAAATTACGCTAGATAGCGCTAGAAAATATCTGACTGTAATAAAGTCTAACAGAGATACATTTAGAACGCAGGCTATCAACAAGATTAAAGGCGCGTTTGGCATCCCTGATGTTGGTATGTTAACGCTTGATCCGGGGAGTGAAAGAAGTGAGGCCGCTAGGCTTGTGATGGATGGCATAGTTGAGTTAGACGCAGCCATTACACAAACCCCAAATCTAGATCGGATTGACTGGGCTGATAAATTCATTCAGCGCGGCAATGTGAAAAAGCGTTTGCAAGATGAGATATCGGCGGCGCTAAACGTAATCAAAAACATTAAAAATAAACAATTGCGTATGGGTCTTGCAAAGATGGACACAGATGATGCGCTTGATGAAATTGCATTAAAATCATCCAGTATTCTAGAAAACAATACAAATCACCAAGAAAGCCACAACAAACTATTAGACGCAATTACTGTCGTGAAACGCAACCGGGCGGCACTTGAACAATGACCGATATAGCACAAGAAATGATGAACACTATCATTGCGGCTGAAAGCGGCGGGTCAATTGAGACTGTTCGCGATGACGCTGGCAGCTACCGTATGCGGCGCGTTTATGACCGAGCTATGTCTATGGAGAAAGTGCAGGCGGCTGGCCCCGGCGATTATCGCGGCATATACCCGCTGTCTGAGCAAGCTGGCGCACCAGTTACTGAGGCTGAGGTTAGCGGCACTATGCTTGGCTCTTTTGTAGGCGTTCCTGCCGCTGTAGCAACAGGGGTGCCAGATCTTTTTGCTTTGGGTCTCGGCGGCTTAAAAGCAGCTTTGGCGGAAAAGGGTCAGGGATGGGATGAGTTCCAAAAAGGATGGAGCGCCATATCCGGCACACTTGGTTCTGAAAAAGCCGGTGAATTGTTTGATGGATTTGTTGAGGGCTTGGATATTAGCCCAGAGTTCAAGCAAGGTTTAAAGCAGGGATATCTAACTGGCGAGTTTGCCTCGATGGGGCTTGTCGCGCCGCAAGCTGCTAAGGCCACGGCTGGTGCTGTTGCTGATTATGCAGCAGGCGCACCAGCCCGCCTAGAAGAGGCGCAGAAGGGCGTCACGCTTGGTATGAATGTAGACCCTACCCAGATAGTTGATGAAGCTATTGTAGGCGCTCAGAAGCTGATGGGTAAAGGTGGTCAGTCAATTGAGGAATTAACCAAGGTGTCTGTTACCTTGCCGCGTGTTGGGTCAAATGATTTTCCAATAGAAAATATAGCTGGTAAAAAAGTTGTATTTGTTCCAGCCGATATGTTGGATTTTGGTCGCGCATATGAAGGCCTGTCGGAAGCTCCAATTGAGCCAAGGCCATTAAAGGGCGGGTCTGGTTATGGGACATTGGAAACGTCTAGGAAGCAAGGCCTTGGGTTTGCGTCATTAGACCCAAAGATAGCAAATCGCATAGCAAATAGTGGCGCTGATTATATGCTGGTTTCTACAATGTCACCAAGGGCGCACAGATCTAATATTGATTTTGCCAATATCTTGCATAGGCAAATGAGGTCATATGCGGATGAGGGTTACATATCACCAGAAAATCAATCTGCCATATCTCAATCATTAAGCGCAAAATTTTCTGGTATGCCTGACATTTTCTCTGATGAGGCGTTACCTTGGTTAGAGAGCCAATCTTTTGAAACAAGAGCGGCTATTGCTGACGCCCTTGACGCGCCGGGAATGAGAGAACTGGGCGCACCCCCGGTTAGCAGAATAATTAACGAAACAATAAACCCAACTGAGGCTGGTTATCCTATCGGTCAGGGGTCTGTTTTAATTAAAATGGACAAAAAATCCCCGGTTGATGTTAGGGCTGTTGAAGGTGGCGTACCCCACCCATCCTATCCCATAGGGTTGTTTGGCGAGCCTGTGGCGCAAATACCTTATGGTGTGCGGGTTGATGATATATTTGATGAGTATCTTTCGGGGAAAATGGCAACTGGTAGCACCCCAGCAAGCGCTTATAGAGCCTTAACTATGGCTTTGCCAACAGCGGAGTTAACGCCAGAAAGGTTGGCTAAAATACCAACCGCAGAGCCGGGTTTTATAAAAAGCGCTAGACAAGCAAAACTAGTTCAAGATGTTGTTCAAGGTAACTGGAGATCAACTGCCAATCCTGTTGGGCCTGCAAAGAACAGGAACCCATTGGGTATGGGTGGCGCTGAAATAATCAAAGCAACACAAGAAAACGCATTATCTGCAACCTTGTCAACATACACAAAATCTGAATTGGCAAAAAAAGCAAAGACAGGTGAGTTGGTGTTTTATGCGCTTGGCAGTCAGGGTAAGGACGCTGGAAAAGTTTATTTTGGCTTAAATAAAAATACAAACTATGCAGAAATGTATGGGGCAACAAGCCCAGAATTGACGCCAAATGAAACCTCTATTGTTGGGGTTATGAATAATGAGGCCGGATCTGTTGGCAAAGGCATTGGGTCAGCGTCCATTTTAAAAGCGCTTCAAGAGGGCGCAACCGTTCTTGATGCCTATGCCGTGCCATCAGCAAAATATCCTAAAGGGTTTTTACCAAAATATTATTCTCAATTTGGGTTTGTAGAGGTTGAAAGAATACCGTATAACGAAAGCTATCTGCGTGACCCGGCATTTGGCGGCAGTGAAGAAAAATACAAGAGAATTACAAGGCAATGGAAGGCGTCCGGGTGGGACGAAACAAAGGGAAAGCCAGACCTTGTTATTATGAAATGGAAAGGTGATGAAAATGTTAGATCAACAGCAACAGATACGTTTATCTCAGAAGGTGCAGACCGTCTTAGGGGATCGGGTTTTGAATATGTCCAAACCGGAGGTGGGGATATTGAACCACGCATTGGATCAGGTGTTGCTGGACAACAACGGCCAAGCGGATCAGGTGACGCCGGAGGAAATCGAGGGGGCGTTGGAGATGGTGGAAGAGGTATGGGGGCCAGCCTTCAAAGAGGCGCATCAGAACTTACAACGCTAGACCCAGTGAGCCTACGCGCTCTGGGGATCGGAGAATAGCTATGGCGCGTGATCTCAGCGAAGAAATGGATGAAATGTCTAAGGCTCAACAAATGGAAGAGATTTCATTTGGTGCGTCTGATGAGGTCACGACTGAGCAAGAGGACTTAGCGCCTGTCACGCCAGAAGAGGTTGTGCAGCTTAACAACCCAGTGTCGTTGCCGGATGAGCCGGTGCAAGTTGCCAGCTTACTTGACGATGCAGTTACCGGCGCGGTTGGCTTTGTTAAGCGCAAAACCGCTGAGGCCGAAAAGAGGGTTACCGCCAAGATCCCAGAAAAAGATGTGCAGGTCATTGGCGGCAGCACAGTCATACGCCAAGCCAACCAAGAGGACATTGACGCGCTTGAAGGTGTGCTGGATATCACTTTTGAAAAGGGGTTGAACCTTCCGGCAATCATGAATGCGTCGGGTGACTTTGATCTCGCCGGTTATATGGCGAACATCAAAGAGCTAAACAAAGATTTGTTTGAACGCGCCCGGCGCGGCACGATTAATTATAACTCAATGCTAGAACTGGCAGAGCAGCAAGGCGCGGATCAGGTGCTAAAGAAATGGCTCACACGTCAGCCCGGCAGGGGCGATGTGGCTGAGGACGTTCTGGCCGGTTTGATATTGGCGCGAGATCTAACGCGCAAAACACAAGAGGCTTTTGAGTTTGCTGCTGATGCAACTGATCCAGAGATGCGTCGAAAATTATTTGCTGATGCCGCCCAGTACCTCACAATGGAATTTGCGTTGTACTCAAACCTATCAGGCGCTGTTAGTGAAAGCGCCAGATTGATGCGGGCAATGCAGCAAGCGCAAACAGTGGGCATTGATTTGCGCCGCGCTGATGAGCTGCTAAACATATTAGAAAACGAAGGCGTTAATATTGAGCATCTTGGCAGCTTGTATTTGTCACTGCCAAACCCAGCCGCAAAAACAAAGCTAGTTAGAGGCATTATGCAACGTGGCGGTGATGTTTTGACTGAGGTCTTTATCAACTCAATCTTGTCAAATCCAGTCACCCACTCTGTAAACGTCGCTGGCAACTCGGTCTTTATGCTTACCAAGAGCTTAGAGGAAATGGTGGCTGGCGCTATCGGTAACACTGGCGTCAACAGAATTAGACCCGGCGGCGTTAATCCAAAAGACAGAGCCTATGCGCGTGATGGCTTAATTAGGCTTGAAACAATTGGCACCAGTTTTATTGACGCGCTTGTTGTGTCGGGTAAGGCTTTTGTAAAAGAAGAGGCTAGTGATCTTGCCAGTAAAATTGATGTTAGAAACAGACGCGCTATTGGCGACACTGGTGATATTGTTGAGATTTACAAGCAGATCAAAGATGGCAATGTTGCAGCCGGGGCGTTAAATACTGTCGGCACCTATGTGCGAATGTCTGGCCGGGCGATGCTGGCAGAAGATGAGTTTTTTAAGGCTTTCGCCTACCGCACGTCAATCAAGCAACAAGCCCGCCAGCGCCAGTATGATTTTTACGACCGGCTGGTGGAAGGCGGCACACCTAAATCCGAGGCGTCAGACTTGGCTGCTGCTGAGTATGTTAGAGCGCTTGAAAACCCAGACCAAAAAGCAATGGAAACAGCGCGTGAAGCTGCAAAGGTATTGACGTTCCAAGGCGATTTGGGCGGCTTTGCTGGTGAGATGCAGGGCTTTATGTCGCATCCCGCTGTTAAATTGTTTGGTGCGCCGTTCTTTAAAACGCCGGTCAATGTTATGAACGCCGTTGCAGAAAGATCACCCTTAGCGCTTTTATACCCCGATATCCGCAGGTCATTACTTGCTGGTGGCCGTGAAGCTGATACGGCACTAGCAAAGATTATGACTGGGTCTGCTCTAATGGTTGGCTTTGCGTGGATGGGCGGCGGGCTGCACACGCCTGACAACAACATAATTATTATGGGGGCTGGGCCAACAGACCCGCAAGCGCGTCAGGCTATGGAGCGCCTTGGCCTCAAGCCGCACACTGTCAACTTTAAAATGGACGACGGCACATATCGCGGCGTAACTTACTCGCGCCTCGATCCGCTGTCGGGCTTGTTGGCTATGTCTGCTGACTATTCGTATTATGCTCAGTATGAGGATGATAACGGCGTTTTAGAAAACCTAACAACAGCCGGTGCGCTTGGTTTATATAACTACGCAATGCAGCAGCCATTCTTAGATGGTGTGTCAGATCTCGCCCGGATCTTAAATAACGCTGATCCTAAGCTAGCTTACGAAGAGGCACAGTCGTTTTTTGCTGAAAGAGCCACGACAGCCGCGTTGCAAATCATCCCGACCGTATCATCCTTGGGCGCTGGCATTGAGCGCGTTATGGATCCAACGGCGTCAAGTACACTGCTGCCCGGCGAAGGATTTTTTGGTGACGATCCGACATTGCTTAACCCTGCGTCTAGGGGCTTTTACACAGCCATCCAAAAAGCCAAAGCTCGGCATCCAATGTTTAGCGCTGATTTGCCGCCATCCCTAAATTTATGGGGCGAGGTTCGCACACAAGGCACCGGGGCTGGCTGGGAAATGTGGTCACCTGTTCGCATTATGGACGCAAAGTATGAGGGGCTAGATCGCGAAATGATGGAGCTTGGCGATGGCTTGTCAATGCCAAGCAAGCGCATCAGCGGCGTGATCCTTAATAACGAGCAGTACAATTCATTGATTTACGCATTGAACCAACCAGACCCCACCAAGCCTATGCTAAAAGACGCGCTGACAGATCTGTTGTATTCATCAATATATGATCAATTGCCTACCAAAGAAGACAAGCTGGATGCAATGAAAGCAATTTACAGCAAGTATTCTAGTGTGGCTCGGAAGATCTTAATGGATCAATATCCAGAACTGCGAGAGCGGGTAGCGGAAAAACAGTAAATAGTGTATTATTCACAGCAGAATGTGAGGCATTAAATGGCAGACTATAACATCAATGCAGTTACACGCCGTGTCGTGTTTACCGGGTCAGCCGGGCTGGGGCCGTATGCGTTTTCGTTTGAGGTACTCGACCAAAACGACGTGGCTGTTTATTTCAACACGACGCTGCTAACACTAACAACTGATTACACGGTTGTGGTAAATGCCAACGGCACCGGCTCAGTTACAATTGTGACTGGTTCTGGTGTGCCATCAACACCAACTGCATCAGACACAATCATCATTATTGGGGCGCGTGACATTGAGCGCGTCACAGACTTTGTGACTGCCGGTGATTTGCTTGCGTCTAGCTTGAATGAGCAGCTTGATGCGCTGACAATTTTTGATCAGCAACTTGCTGAAGAGGGTCAACGCTCAATGAGAGCGCCAGTGTATGACCCAGCGCTAGTGGCTGACGGCGGCACACTGGATATGACTTTGCCAGCTAAAGCTGACCGGGCGGGCAAGTTGCTTCAGTTTAATTTAACTACTGGTAATCCAGAGGCCGTTACAGAAATTGGTGATTTTAAAGGCGATTGGGCTGCAAGCACTTCATACGATGTCAGGGATATTGTTAAAGACACAAGCACAAACAATATTTTTATTGCTAACACAGCGCACACATCTTCTGGCTCTGAGCCGTTAACCACGAACACAGACAGTGCAAAATGGGATTTGCTGGTGGATGCTGCATCTGCAACTACGTCTGCAACAAACGCGGCAACAAGCGCAACTAACGCAGCAACAAGCGCAACTAACGCAGCAACAGAGGCGGATGATGCAGATAAAATAGTTAATACTGCTTTTGAAGTTCAATACACTTTGAGCGATGGCAGCACAGGATATTCTGCGCTGCATTATTACCAAGTTACTCTTGTTCAAGCTCAAAATGCAGTAACACAAGCTGGCCTTGCTACAACAGCAAGAGTAAACGCACAAATTGCACAAACAGCCGCAGAAGCTGCACAAACAGGCGCAGAAGCAGCGTTGGATTTGTTCGATGATGCGATGCTTGGAGCCAAAGCGTCTGACCCAACACTGGACAATGATGGAAATGCGCTTGCTGACGGTGCGTTATATTTCGACACAACCAACGATGTGATGAAGGTTTACAACTTAGCCACGACAAGTTGGCTACAGTTAACACCTACGGTTTCTAATCAAACAAATATTAACACTGTTGCTGGAATTGAAAGTGACGTAACAACTGTCGCTGGAATTGACAGTGACATAACAACCGTAGCTGGGATCAACACAACGCATTTAAGCAATGTTTCTGGCGTTGCTACAGAGGTAGGATTGCTTGGTACGGCTGACGCTGTTGCTGACATGAATACGCTTGGCACTGCTGCAATTGTTACAGATATGGATACGCTTGCCGACCGCGCTACTGACATTGCGACACTGGCTGATATTGAAGATGGAACAACAGCAACTAACGCTATTCAAACCGTTGCTGCAAATGTTTCCGGCGTTACATCTTTTGCAGAAGTGTATCGCAGCGGTGCAACAGACCCAACAACAGGCCTAGATGAAGGCGATTTGTTCTTCAACACAACGTCTGACACTTTGAAGGTTTATAATGGAACTGCTTGGGAATCTGGGGTAACTGCTGGTTCTGGCTTTTTGCCGTTGTCTGGTGGGCAGCTAACAGGCAACCTTACATTCTCTGGGTCTGAGACTGTTGATGGGCGTGACGTATCTGTAGACGGAACTAAGCTGGATGGCATTGAGGCTGGTGCTACAGCCGATCAAACTGCAAGCGAACTGCTTACCGCTGTTAAAACAGTTGATGGAGCAGCTAGTGGTTTAGACGCTGATTTGCTAGATGGTCAGCAAGGCACTTACTATCTTGACGCAAATAACTTTACCAATATGCCGGCTTCAGATGTTGTTGGTGATACCACTCCTCAATTGGGTGGAAACCTAGACACCAATGGTAACTACATTACCTTTGGCGACAACGACAAGGCCACCTTTGGTGCTGGGTCTGACTTGGAGATTGTTCACAACGGTTCTTTAAGTATTGTAAGAGATAATGGTGCTGGCAATTTATATATAGGCGGCGACAGTGATGTGCTTATTACAAGCAGTTCTCTGACTGAAAATAAAGCTACATTCATAACAAATGGCGCAGTCAATCTTTACTACGACAACGCAGTTAAACTCTCCACCACAACCACTGGCGTATCTGTGACAGGCACATTAGCAGCCACAGCGGTAACTGGGGATGGCTCTGGGCTGACAAATTTGCCAGCCGCAAGTTTGACTGCTTCCTCGACAATTCCAAGTGAGGGCGGTGCTACAACCACAAATATTGTTCAAGGTTTGGCGAAGGCTTGGATTGACATACCTGCTGGGCAAGCAAGTATAAATGACAGTCTGAATGTCTCTTCATTAGATGATGATAATACAGGAGATGGTGGAATCAATTTAACGTCATCATTTAGTAATAATAAATATTCTATTGCTATGGGTATAGAAGATGGTGGAAATTCTACTTTAATTCTCGCACACGATTTAACTAGGACACGCAAATTCACAGGTGGGTATGACTTTGAAACTTATTATGTGAGTGCCAGCTTTAACAGAACTAATACTGATTTAAATAGTTTTTCCACAATGTTCGGAGACTTAGCATAATACAAACGCCAGATTTCAAAGGCACACACCTATTTGACAGACTATGCTGGGCTAAAGAAAACCTAGACGGTGTGCAGTCAGACTATCGTGTAGTGTATGAGGACAGCATAGACGAATGTGCAAAGATACTTGTACCTGACCCTAACTGGATGGCGTGTGCATTGCAGGGCGGTATCTTGCCGCCTGTGTGGGTGTATCACGAACTGGCAAAGGACGAAGCGCAACCTGACTTCAAGAAGCATACAAGAGGTTACTTGCTGCATCAGACAGAGCCTGTTGAAGCAATGACTGAAGAAGAAGCAATTGAATATCTCATAATGAAAGACTGCCCACAGCATGTGGTCGAGACTTGGAATGAGGGCAACCGCCCGACTATGGTAATATGCCGCAAGGAACAGTTACCGCAAACAAGAACGTGGCGCAATGCGTGGCGTATATCTGATGAACTAGCCGCATAGGAAAAACTAATGGCTGTAACAACATACATCGTAGATAAGGACGGTAATCAGATTGACGCTTCAACTGCTACCGTTCCAGCAAACCGTGATTTTCGTGGTGCTTGGGTACTGAATGGTTCTGTTATTTCAGAAGACCTGACAAAAGCCAAAGAGATTTTTGCTGACAAGGTTCGTGAAGCTCGTAAGCCTCTGCTTGAAGCATTGGATGCCGACTTTATGAAGGCGCAAGAAACCGGCGCGGATACCGCAGCAATTGTGGCATCTAAGCAAGCCCTGCGTGACGCACCGACTGCCGGTGATAGTGCAACCAGTATTGCAGAACTGAAAGCAGCTTGGCCTTCTTGTTGTGGTGATAACCCTTACGCATAGGTGACCTATGACCGAAGAAACCAAGACAACGGCTGACTTAGCTTTCGGAGGCATTACTATCGGTGCGTTTTTTGAGGCATTGCCTGAGATTACTGCGCTGGTAGCGTTGTGTTGGTGGTTACTGCGTATCTGGGAAACCGAGACTGTAAAGCGGTTGACTGGTCGCCAAGGCGATGTTTAAGGCTGTCGTTCTAGCTTGCTCTTTAAGCGCTCCAACAAATTGCATAGAGCTACATGATTTTCGCGGGCCGTGGAAATCCTACGAGGCTTGTGTTGATCGAGTGCATGAGATGGCACAAGACGTTGGCGAACTGCCCGGCGACCTTCTAGCAAAATCTTACAAGTGTCTGCCGCTGAGGAAAGGAATGCTGTCTTAATGGAACCTATTACCACAGCCATAGCAGCAGTAACCGCCGCCTCAAATGCCATAGCATTTATAAAAGCTAGGGTAAACGATGTTCAATCTGTGGCTGATCTTGGCGAACAGATCGGCACACTGTTCTCGGCGCAAAAGAAACTGAACGAGGAACGCAACAAGCAAGCCGGGGTTGGCGACATTAGCTTTAAGGGCAGCATTGACGCGGTTCTTGAAAGCAAGCGTCTGAATGAGGAAATGCAGCAGATCGCACAGATGATTAATATGCGTTGGCCTAAGCCAGCGGATCAACCATCAACGTGGCAGGAAATCATTAACCACCACAACAAGGCTCTGCGCGAACAAAAAGAGGCTAGGCTAAAGGCTCAAAGGGAAGCTGCTATTGCACACGATGAGGCCATTGAGAATATGAAAATAGGTCTGGCTATTTTTGCTTTGGTGGTTGTTGTGGTAGGATTGTTTATAGCGGTTATGGTATCAACAGCCGGGGCCATTGGGCTAAATGAGTGAGACAACAACCGGGCTGATTGGTGAGCATACTGCTCTTGCGGCTATCCTCAGTATGGATGGCGGTTGGAAAGCGACCCACTGCCCAATGGATAGGATTGACGTACTTGCGTTTTGTGAACAGACTTTTATCAGGGTTCAAGTTAAGACGGCCACGCTGGCTGTGCATTGCCATCATAAGTCAGCCCGGCATCACTTTAGTCTTGGTCACGGTTGCAAAACTAAAAAACTGCCTACGAAAGACGACTACGATGTTTTGTGCCTTGTTTCACCCAATACCAGACGGTGCCTGTTCATGCCGGTTACGTCAGTACGGCAATATAGTATGCGGTTGCCAGCGTCGCGCTTCACGGCTAAGGAAGAGGCTGATAGCTGGGCTAAGACGGTTGATCACGTTCTGGAAATGAGGCTGTGATGGATATCGAAAAACTGCGCGAAGAGCTAATCGCTGATGAGGGCATGAGGCTGGACGTGTATAAATGCACGGCTGGGCATTTCACGATTGGCGTGGGCCATCGGATCATCGAGGGTGACGCAGAATACGGTAAGCCACTGGGCTACACGATCACTGAACGCCGCATGAAGCAGCTATTTGATCTGGACATTGCGATTGTGCGCGAGGATTGCCATCGGCTCTATGAGGATTTCAGCGAACTACCAGAAGAGGCTCAGCGCATCATCGCCAACATGATGTTTAATATGGGTCTGCCAACTATGAAAAAATTTAAGGGCATGAAACGCTGCGTTGTTGAGCGTCAATGGGCTGGGGCTGCATTAGAGATGCTCGACAGCAAGTGGGCAAGGCAGCTTCCGAACCGTTCAGAGAGACTGGTCAAGAGAATGAGGGCTTTGGCAGATGAGTAAAAGCCCTTGCGTTGGTGTATGCGTTCTGGATGAGGATCGTGTCAGGTGCATTGGTTGCGGCAGAACGATTGATGAGATCATCAGTCGCGGGAAAAAGGCAGATGGGTGAAGAAAACAAAAAGCCGGTTGAGGCCAAGGTTGGCGAAAATAGTTTTGAGCTTGTGCTGAGAATTTTAGGCAACGAATTTGTGGCTATCAAAATAGGCTCAACAAATTTTAGCGGCAAACTGATTGCCGGGGGTGTGCTGCTTTTGTTTTTTACATTTATGTTGATGGAAGTTTTTGGTCTATCCAGAATGTTAGGAGTTGAGTGATGTTAGCTGTATTAGGAAAAATATTAGGGTCAGGTGACGTGATCAGTCAGGGCATGAAGCTCATTGACGACATGCACACCTCTGATGAGGAAGCAATTGCGGCAAAGAGCAAAGCCAAGATTGATCTGATGGCGGCGTATGCCCCATTCAAAATTGCCCAACGCTATCTTGCCCTGATGTTTGGGGCTACGTTTCTGGGCAGTTATATGCTGGTGCTTGGCATGACAATCACTGGCCGGGGCGACCCGGACGCAGTGACCAAGGTGATGGATCAGTTCACGATCAACTATGCAATGCTGATCATCCTTGGTTTTTACTTTGGTGGCGGCGTAGTCGAAAGCATCCAGCAACGACCCAAAAAATAAGGGGGCTTTCGCCCCCTTATCTATTCAACCACCCTGATCGTTCTGATCTTGCCGGGCGTGTGGGTAAGCACCCCATCCTCTAACAACCGTTCCAATTGAAACCTGACGGCTGTTCTGGATCGACCCACGGCATAGGCTATTTCGTTCACTGTCGGGCCGTAGCCGTTGTGGCGGTGGTAAGCTGCAACCGCGTTAACAATCGGCTTCCACGAGCTTTCTGAGCGCTTTGGCGGCATCAGTCAATCTCCTTTAGCGTTAGGGTTTTCTGGCGCATGACAGTCTCAGGCTTTGCTGGCACGACCTTCTCAGGCTGCGCCCGCATCTTGCGGGTAGGCCACTTGACCTGCACCCGGCGATTGCCCACTGACGCAAAGGCTGTGTCGTGGCTGCCCATCAGATCCATAATAGATGCTGTGGCAATGTCGATCTCACGCTCGGCCATCGTTTTGTTGGCCTTGGCCGTCATCAAATGGTCAACCCACATTGCATCGTCGCCTTCTAGCTCTAGCGGCGGCGCGTCTGCATCAACCCGGCCATATGCCGCCACCCCATCTGCCGGTGACACGACTGGGTATTTGTCAATATTTTTTCGGCGATTTTCAAAATCAATGACCGCCTCGCGGATGCGGTTTTGTATTACCTCATCAGCCCGATAGACAAACAGACGCAGCGTTGTGCTTTGATACAACACGGCAATGCAACCCCACTTGTATCCAGTACACATCATCTGACCTTGCAACTGGTATCTGCCACGATGTGTCGCCGGGATTTCTTCTGGCCGGGCTGACGTTAGCTTGGCTTCAATCAGGCCAACGCCCTCAATGTCAATTGCCCCGCCTTGAGGAACATAAATCCCCTTATCCCAGTTGGCAATCACTGAGCCTTTGCCAACGCCAGTGCCATCAAGGCTGGCCGCGAGCGGAAGGTGGTCGTGATGGTATGGCACGGTGATATCAGTCTCGACATTGGTCAAGCCCAAGCGCTCGGCAGCCTTTCGCAATATCATTGGCTCAAAGAAATCGCCAAGTTCCATTGGTTCGTTCTGAGGTATTTGCTTTGGTGGGTTGCCCTCATCAATACTGATAAACTGTTCAAGCAATTCATTCTGAGTTTCCCACGGCGATGCGTTAAGCAAAGCAGGCAACCGGCTAACGCTTAACTGATTATCTGGTGTAAGTTTCCCGACCATTAGTTTGCTCCTTGTTGTGTTAATTTATTTTTTGCGCTTTTCATTTCCTCTGCCATCGTAACAGCGCGGGCTAAACTAACGCCCCTGTTTACCCTGTGATAAACTGAGCTTGGTGTTATGCCCCTTTGTTTTGCAAGCGCGGCAACCGAGGCATAAACCTTTCCATCAAACTCAATCTCATATGGCTTGTTTTGCATAACGGCTTTTTCTAAAGGAACGCCACGCATCAGGCGAGATTGAAGGCAGGCTTTCTCAATACCAAATGCTTTGGCAATTTCAGCCTTGCCATAATATGTCACGCCATCTTTCTCCATTTTCCATACACACTTTTTGCGGCGAATTAGATCACCCTTTGTTTCATTCCTTTGGTCAATTCCCAGAGCCTCTCTTGTTGTCCACCCTAATTTTATCCTTGCCCAAACAACTTTGTCGCACAAACCAAAATGCTTGCAGGCCTCTCTCCAGCTTTCAAACTTAGCAAAGCCAACATCAATAGAGATTTTATGTGATCTTATTGGGGTTGATTTTATTTGCTCAAGTGTCATTCCGCTTCTTAGCCTGCCCCTAACAACGTGAACAGGTATATCGTGATGCCTAGACCATTGGGCTACACTGGCAAACCATTTGCCTTCAAACTCAAAGATATTTTCCGGCATATGTATGCTTTCATAACGCTGGTTGCCCATCTTCTGAAGGTTGTAGCCTTGCGGTGATTTTGTGTTGAGGCGCTCAATCCAGAGGGCTTCTTTGCGCGTCAACTCTTCCTCTGTGTCTGCGCTATCAATTTGCTCAAACACAATTTTATCGGTGCCATATTCTTTGATGGCACAAGCAAGAGATAGCGGCGAGCATTTTCTTTTTGCCGCTTGTCTGTGCTGCGCTGCGCGAATGTTGAGAACCTGTTTTGTTTGCCCAACATACTGCATACCGTTGACCGTGTTGGTCGCAACATAAATAATCATCACTGCCCCCCAAAGCGAGCCATCAAATACCAGAAATTCCAGTCTGTAATAGCGTTGGTGAAAAAAGTAATTACAAATGCTGTCACAAACAGCATCCCGATTGTATCTTTAACCATTACTTTACCCCTATTAAGTTACGCACACTGGACGCATACCACTGACCGCCCATTGTGCTTGTGATGCCAGCGTCGTTAAGGCTGGCGGCGATAGCGCGTAGTGACGCACCAGCGTCACGCATCGCGCTAATAATCGGCATTGCCTTGCTGGCAACGCGCTCAGTCTTTTCGCGCCGGGCGGCACCAGAGGCGAGGCCGCCAGCGCGTGGGTTAGGGCAACCCAGCTTGACGCCACGCGCCTTGGCGGCTGCGAGGGCGTCTTTGGTGCGCTTGCTGATCTCTTCCCGCTCATGCTGTGCGACAACAGCCCGGACGCCGAACTCTAACGTGCCAGCGTTTGGCATATCAGCGGCAACGATATCGACGCCAGCTTTACGCAGTGTCAGCAAGAATGCGGCATCACGCGATAGGCGGTCGATCTTGGCGATGAGGATGGACGCGCCAGTCTCGCGGCATAGCGCGAGGGCAGCGTCAAGCTGTGGCCGGGCGTCAACCTTGCCGCTCTCGACCTCAGTGAATGAATGAATGATGCCGTCAGCGTATGGCGCAACCAGCGCCTGCTGGGCTTCAAGGCCAAGGCCGGATTGGCCTTGGCGCTTTGTTGAGACACGATAGTAAGCAACATATTTAGTCATTATTCAGACCCCCAATAAAAGATGACATTGAGATCACAAGATCAGGACGACCGGCCTCTACCCATTTTACATAATCTTTGTAAGCCGCTACTTGTTTTGCCGTTGCTGGCTTGAACTCCATATCGCCAGTCACGTCGTTGGTGTAAACCTGATCAAACGAACCGTCAGCCCATTCGATCACGTCATAAATTGATGTTGTCCAGTTAACCAATGTATTTTACTCCTGATGCTGTACGTTTTGGGATATCTGCAACGCTGATTGCTGATGCAAACTCCAATGCCTTTTCACCAAAATGATAGGTGTCACCATTGGGTCTCAATGCACCATAACGCTTACGCTTCCCATCAGGTACAGCAACAATCTCAAGCGTGTAATCACTCCAAACTTTGGTCTCAACAGCAGCGCCATTTTTTCTGAACACATAATTGCCATTAGCATCCAGTTTTGCTGCAACAGTGCGCTCTCTTACAATGTCACCGATTTTGAATTTGTTGGTCATCTGTCTATCTCCCTTTGTTACTAGCCTTTAATAACTATATACACGTTCTACCAGTGTGGTACAAGGGTGGCTGTATATGTTTTTGTACAAAATCGCATAAGTTATTGAAAACAAAACGAAAGAAAATGCAATGGCACCCACGACACAGGCGCATTTCCGGCTCAGAAAAACCACAATGGACAAGCTGCGGCTGGCTTTGGACGCATCAGCGCATCGTTCTATGGCTGCTTTGGCCGATGATATTCTGGATCAGGCGCTGGATAAAATGCTGGCCGACGAGCCTGCGTTTAGCCCGGCTGACGCGCTGCGCGGGATGCGCCGCAATGGTTAACAGCAGAAACAAGGGGATGGGCGGGGAACGCGAGATCATCGCAATCCTGACAGATGAGCTTGGCGGTGACGCTAATGGCCTGACGTTTCAGCGCGACATTAATCAATACCGGCAGTCTGATCTCGGCGACATTATTTGCAGCGACCCAGATTTTCCCTTTGTGATTGAGGTAAAACGCAAACGCGCCGGGTATGGCATAGACCCGAACTGGTGGGATCAGGTGTGCGCTGCGGCTCTAGCGACAGAGGGCGGCAAGCTGCCCTTGCTGGTGTATCGCTATGATCGCCTGCCTTGGCGCTGGCGCTTTCCTGTTGCAGCTATCGTGGGGATGGATGGCTTTGAGCCAACAGGTGACATAGCCGAGCAATACGATTGGCGTTACGCGGTCGAGTGTGACCAGATGACGGCGATGATGATTATCAGGGAGCATTTGGCTGATGGCTAGGCCTATTTACGAAACCGAGGCCGACAGGCGCAAAGAGCAGGCTCTGGCTGACGCCTTTGCGGCTCACGGCTATGATTTTTACAAGCTGCCAATACAGTACCGCCTTGACTTTGTGGTGTTTAAGGACAACAAGGCCAAGGCATTTATTGAGGTGAAGCATCGCAACGTGCGGCTGTTGCAGTACGACACAGCGATGGTGAGCCTGTCGAAAGTAATACAAGCGCGGCTGCTGACGCAGCACAC